>Ga0207060_10018_pt1 | contig 65462 bp, 57 predicted proteins | sample Alteio_BWMinCont_30_FD_153270 | JGI IMG/M metagenome (GOLD analysis project Ga0207060, IMG submission 153270) | Enriched cells from forest soil in Barre Woods Harvard Forest LTER site, Petersham, Massachusetts, United States -... | ecosystem: Environmental > Terrestrial > Soil > Temperate forest >...
GGCAGCTGGATCTTTGCCGTTGATACACATGAGCCGCTTCGCTCTAGATACCGCTGCCAGGAGCTTGTCGTGCAGTTTCTTCGATGTCGCGCCGGGGATTGCCTGCCCAAAGAAGGTTGTGTCAAGGGGATACCCTTTGGGGCACTGGGTGTCGAATTGCTTCGCGCGATCATCGGGTGAAAGCGTTAGAAATGCCGGGTCCGTGCAGTTGATCGCGCAGGTCGCTGGGGCAGGAGGCGGCGGTGGCGTGGGCGGCGCAGGTTGCTTGGGCTTAGGATCCTTGTCTTCGGGAGCGCGCATGACCATGGCGGGGCTTGCGAACGCGCCCTGTTGCTGGATGACGTGTGTCAGTTCGTGAGCCACCAGCTGACGCGCGTCGGGGTCTTCGGATGAAAATTCGCGATTGCCGAAGACGATGTGACGGCCGACCGTATACGCCCTGGCTCTCAGCGCTTGAGCGGATGCGGCGGCCTTCTCTCCGGCGTGGATGCGAACCCCGCTGAAATCGTAGCCGAAGCGGGGCTCCATGAAGGCGCGAGTGGCAGAGTCGAGAGGCTGGCCGGGGGAGCTTAACACGTCGCTTACGGTGGGCGGCGCTGTGGCGGGTGCTGCATTCGCGGAGGATGCGGGCTTGCGTTGAAGGTGATGGTGCTCGTCGTCTTTGCACTTATCGCAGGCGCCGCCGCATGCACATGCTCTCTGGATTCGCGCATTGGCGCTTCCTTTTACAGGAACACTTGCGGAGGGCGCGGGCATGCTCACTACCTGGTCGGCTATGTGGTCTGCTTCCTGCTCATACTGATCGCCGGGCTGGTTGACCTTGAGCTTTGTCTGAATCGCGGGCGCTGCGGAGGGGCGGACTGAAATCCGTGCAAAGTTCCAATCCAGACTGGTCGAGCGCGCTTCGGGCGTGCGCTGATCGTCCTGCGAGGCTGGATTGCCGGTGGTTTTCGGTGACGCAGGCTTTCGGCGATCCAGAACACCGGTTGCAAGGTCAGGCTGAGCGGGATTCGTCGATCGGCGTTGCAGGGAGACGAAGGTTGCCATAGACACATGGGGGCCGAATCGCCACAACCGTTTCAGGAGAACTATTTGTCAATGCAGTGGCTCAAAGCGGCTGAGGCTTTTCATTCTATCAGTGGGGAGTGTCTGGCTACTGACCTTGGTGAATCCCAAGCCTGCAACGTTTCAGCTGAATGGCGGACCCGACAGCATCGGGGAGCAAGGCTGCTGCTCTGGACTATCATGGTCGTGCGACTTCTTTTATGGCCGACGATCCAGAGTGTGAAGAGCAACCCCAGAAGGCGGTGCTGGTAATTGCGTGTGCAGACTCGGTAATTACGAGTGCCGTGTCGGAAGTTCTGTCAACATGGAGGCAGGTGTGCGTGCGCGATAACAAGGACGCGCTTGCGCTACTGGAGCAGAGCTGCTTCGACCTGGTTATTACCGGCGAGACCAGCTCGGGCCGGGAAGATGTCGAGCTGCTGCGTAAGATCCGGCGGGTGCGGCCGCATACCCGGTTGATCATCGTTGCCGACGAGAGCACTCCGGCGGATGTGATTGCCGCGATACGGGAACGGGCTTTCAGCTATTTCACAAAGCCTGTTTCGAAGAGTGCGCTTGAGGAGATGCTCCAGATTGCGACGGAGAGTCCGGCGTGGGATGAAGGTATCGAGATGCTCTCGGGCACGGATTCGTGGATACGCCTTTCCGTGCGCTGCGATCTGGCGACGGCGAACCGGCTGCTGCAGTTCATCCACGAAGTGGTGGATCTGCCAGAGGAAGAAGCGGAGAAGGTCGGCATTGCGTTCCGGGAAATGCTGATGAATGCGATGGAGCATGGGGGAAAATTCGATCCCGAGCGGCGTGTCGAGATTGGCTACCTGCGCGCTCGCCAGATGGTGGCGGCCCGCATCAAAGACCCGGGCGAAGGCTTTTCTCCGAAGGAGAACCTTGACATGGCGGCGAACAATCCGCCTGACGATCCGCTGCGTCATGTGAAGCACCGCGAGGAGCACGGGATGCGCCCCGGCGGCTATGGTGTCTTACTGGCGAAGAACCTGGTCGATGAGGTGTTCTACACGGAAAAAGGCAATGAGGTGCTGCTGATCAAGTACATCAATGGGGATAAGGAGTCCAAGACATGAAGCGCGCGGGCGGCATGGGCGGCATCGCTCCTCCGAAGAATGTGGATGAATACATCGAGCGTGTGCCGGAGCCTGGACGCACAACGCTTAGCAAGATGCGCGCGACGATCCGGTCGGCGGCGCCGAAAGAAGCTACCGAGGCGATCAGCTACGGCATGCCGGCATTTGTGTACAAAGGAGCGCTGGTGTATTACGGAGCGTTCTCGGACCACTGCAGCTTCTTTCCTGGAAGTGCGCGTCTCGTCGAAGAGTACGAGGATGAGCTGAAAGGATTTTCGACGGCAAAGGGTACGATCCGCTTTCCGCTGAATAAGCCGTTGCCCTCAACGCTGGTGAAGAAGTTTGTGAAGATGCGGGTTGCGCAGAACGAATTGAAGAGCCAATCTAAGAAGCCGCGCTGAGCTTACAAGGTTGTACGCTGCGCCGAATTGTCTGACAACTGGCTTATCACGCTATCAATAACTAAGTAATTGATCGGTAATTGACCCGCCTAAGTGGTTCTTCTCTAGTAAGGCCTTCATTGAAACAACTGCGCTCCACCAGCCCGAATCTAACTGGGACTGTGACCATTTTGTTCCATCAACCCGGAACAATTCTGTTTCAGGAGCGTAAGTCCCAGTGAAAGATAAAGTTACAAGCATCCATCACGAGAACGAGTCGTGGCTCGCTGCCAATTCGAATGGTGGTAATGGTGGTAAGGAGACGCGCCTGCATACCGGGATTGAAGGCCTTGACGATATTTTGAACGGCGGCTTTCCGCGAGGCCACCTTTATCTCGTCGAGGGCGATCCTGGCACAGGAAAGACGACGCTGGCTCTCCAGTTTCTTCTCGAAGGCATACGCAATGGGGAGAAGGGGCTGTATGTGACGCTCTCCGAGTCCAAGGACGAGCTGGTGGGAGTGGCCCGGTCGCATGGCTGGTCTACGGAATCGCTGCTGATCTACGAGATGGTTCCTCCGGAGGACGAGATGGGTTCGGAGGCCCAATACACAGTCTTTCACCCGTCTGAGGTCGAGCTAGCCGACACCATCACGGCGATTCTGAAACAGGTGGATGCGCACCAACCGCAGCGGCTGGTCTTTGATTCTTTGTCTGAGCTGCGCATGCTCGCCCGCGATCCGCTGAAATACCGGCGTCAGATCCTGGCGCTTAAGCGGCATTTTTCGGGGCGCAATTGCACCGTGCTTCTGCTCGACGACCGTACCGCGGAAGGCAGCAGCGATCTGCAGCTGCAAAGCATTGCTCACGGGGTAATCAAGCTGCAAAGCCTGGAGCGGGATTACGGGATCAAGCGCCGCCGCGTTGAGGTCCATAAATTACGCGGCTCCGCATTTCGCGAAGGTTTTCACGACTACACCATTCAGACCGGGGGGCTTTCGATTTATCCCCGGCTGATTGCTGCGGAGCACAAACCAGGCTTCGAGAGAAGGCCTGTTCAAAGCGGGTTAAAGGAACTGGATGAGCTCTTCAGAGGAGGCATCGACTCCGGCACCAGCACGCTGCTGACAGGACCTGCGGGCTGCGGGAAGTCCACCATTGCATTTCGATACGCCGTGTCCGCGGCGCAACGTGGGGAAAAGGCGATTATCTTCACCTTTGATGAGTCGCTGGGTACGCTGATCGATCGCGCCCGCGGCCTGAATATGGACCCAACCGCTCTCATAGAGAAAGGATTGCTGGATATCCAGCAGATCGATCCAGCGGAATTAGCTCCAGGCGAGTTCGTCACCCGTATTCGGCGACTGGTGGATGAAGAGCACTTGCGTGTTGTGGTGATCGACAGCATGAATGGTTTTTTGAATGCCATGCCGAATGAGCGCTTCCTCGCGATGCAGCTTCACGAGTTGCTGTCTTACCTCGGGCAGCAGGGGATAGCTACCCTTCTCACACTCGCCCAGCACGGTTTTATCGGCGCCATGCAAACACCCGTTGACGTCAGCTATCTAGCGGACACTGTACTCCTGTTCCGGTATTTCGAATACGCGGGAGAAATCCGCCAGGCCTTATCGGTCATCAAAAAGCGCAGTGGTACTCATGAGAGGACAATTCGCGAGCTCATCATGTCAGACGGGAAAGTGCGCGTCGGGAAGCCTCTTGTCGAATTCAAAGGAGTACTTTCGGGAGTGCCGCGATTCATCGGTGAATATCTAAGCCAGGAGGAGAATTCTGTTCTCCCACGCAAATGACGGCTCAGGACGGGACGACCGCACGATCATCGTGGCCCCCACGGGCAAAGATGGGTCGCTCATCTCCGGCTTGCTTGAGCGAGTGGCCCTGCCTTGCCATATTGCGGACTCGATCAGCGAGTTGTGCGATGAAATCTGTGCCGGGGCGGGCGCAGCCATCATCGCTGAGGAGGCTTTCACTCGGGGTTCGGTGGATCAGTTTTCACGCGTACTGACAGAGCAGCCCTCGTGGTCCGATTTTCCGGTGATCCTGCTGACAGTTGGCGGCGGGGTGACGGCGGAAAGCGAACGCCTGCGCGAGTTGCGCCGTCCCATCGGCAATGTGCTTCTTCTTGAGCGTCCCATTCGTCCGGAGACGCTGGTCAGCACGCTGGAGATGGCTTTGCGAGGACGCCAGCGGCAATACCAGATGCGCGATCAGATCCAGCAGAACACGCGCGCGCAAGAGGCGCTTCGCCGTTCGGAAAAGCTTGCTGTCACCGGCCGGTTAGCAGCCAGCATCGCACACGAGATCAACAATCCGCTGGAGGCCGTCACTAATCTGCTCTATCTACTGCGTGGCAATCTGCCGGCGGATAAGATGCGTCAATATCTGGGCACCGCCGAGCAGGAACTTGCGCGCGTGGTGGAGATCACGAAGCAGACCTTGCGCTTTTACCGCGAGCCTAGCCAGCCCGTCGAGACGGAGTTGGCCAGTGTGCTGCATTCTGTATTGACGCTCTACCATTCCCGCCTCGCGGCTGCGGGAATTGAGGTGCAGGACGAAGTCAGGGTTCCTTCCGTGACGGTGCTCTCCAGTCCCGGAGAGTTGAGGCAGGTGATTGCGAACCTCATCGGCAATGCCATCGATGCAATGCGCCGTGGGGGCCGTCTGCGCGTACGCATTTCCTGCGAGAGAAGCCTGAGGACGGAGTCTCACTGTGTTCGCCTTACGATTGCGGACACCGGCTCCGGCATCCCCGCGCATATCCTGCCGACGATCTTTGAGCCCTTTGTAACTACGAAGGGAGAAACGGGAACAGGGCTCGGCCTGTGGGTCACAAAAGAGATCATCCAGAAGAACGGCTGGAGTATTCGCGTCCGCAGCAATCGAAATCCCTCTCGCAGCGGAACCACGTTCTCGATTCTTATTCCGATTCGCGTAGCGGAAGAAATTGACGAAGTTGAAAAGCTGACTGCCTAGACTACCTGCGCTACCCCTCGACGCCAGATCCATCCGTTCGCTGTTCGGTTCCGAACACAGCAATCTCAATTATGGACAGGGTTTGTTCATTTGCCTGGCTAACGCCTGCATTTTCAATGCTTCTGGCGTATTTGTCCTGGCGGGCAGAATGCAGATGAATGGGTGCGGATCTACGTTTCGCGTACAGGAGCCGATATGCTGGCGGATTTGAAATTTGCATGGAGGCAGTTGGTCAAGTCTCCGGGATTTACGCTGACGGCGGTGCTAACGCTGGCGCTGGGAATTGGCGCGACGACCTCCATCTTTACGCTGGTGCATGCTGTTTTGCTGAAGTCGCTACCGGTGACGAAGCCGGAGGAGCTGTATCGCGTTGGCGACAAGGTGCACTGCTGCATGTGGGGCGGGTATACGCAGTGGGAAGAGTTTTCGCTCTTTAATTACGAGCTTTATAAGCAGTTCCGGGACCACACGCCGGCCTTTGCTGACCTCGTTGCGTTTCAGGAAGGATCTTCGAGTGTTGGCGTACGACGCGCAGACAGCCAGCAGCCCGCGGAGGCGCGCATTGGGCAGTTTGTCTCCGGGAACTATTTCCGCACTTTTGGAATTAATGCCTGGGCAGGCCGGGTTTTGACCGAGAGCGACGATCGCGAAGGCGCGCCGCCGGTTGCGATGATGAGCTATCACGTATGGCAGTCAAAGTATGGCGGCGATCCGTCAGTAGTTGGCACAACCTTCCAGATCAACAGCAAGCCGTTCACAGTGGTTGGCATTGCTCCGCCCGGGTTTTTCGGCGCCGAACTGAGAAATTGGGGTGTCCCGGATTTCTGGATGCCGCTGGCCAGCGAGCCTTACCTTCAGGGAGCAAGTTCATTGCTCAAAGGGGCCAATCTCAACTGGCTGGATATCATCGGCAGGGTGCGCCCCGGCACGGATCCAAAGGCGCTGGAAGCGCAGCTGAAGCTGGAATTGCGCCAGTGGCAGACGAGCCATCTGGCAGACATGAGCTCGCTGGAAAAGGAATTTCTGCCGAAGCAAGCGCTGCACCTTACGTCCGGAGGCGCCGGCGTGACGTCAATGCGGCAGCAATATCATGACAGCCTGGTGCTGCTCATGATTGCGGCAGGGTGTGTGCTGCTGATTGCCTGCGCCAACCTTGCCAACCTGCTGCTGGCGCGCGGTATGGCAAACAGGCAGCAGACCTCTGTGAGGCTGGCTCTGGGCGCGTCGCGCATACGAATGGTGCAGAAGGCGCTGGTGGAGAGCATACTGCTGGGCATCCTGGGCGGGGCAGCGGGGCTGGTGATTGCGTATGCGGGAACGAGCATGATTCTGCGGCTCGTCGTCACCAACACGGCCGTCCATGTGCCGATCGAAGCGTCGCCGTCGCTGCCGGTGCTGATGTTTGCGCTGGGCGTGTCCCTGGTGACGGGAATCTGCTTCGGCATTGCGCCGGCATGGGTGAGCTCGCATGCCGAGCCGCTCGATGCCATGAGGGGCGCGAACCGTTCGGTAGCCGGCGCGACCTCGCTGCCGCAGAAAGCGCTGGTGGTGACGCAGGCGGCGCTTTCACTTGTGCTGGTGAGCGCGGCTGGGATGCTGACGTATAGCTTGCGCAATATGGCGCATCAGAACTTTGGCTTCGAGACGAAAGACCGTTATATCGCGTGGATCGATCCGCTACAGGCCGGCTACCAGGTGAACCACCCTGAGAATCTTTTTGAGCGCATACAAGAGAGGTTGCGGCGTATTCCCGGAGTGCGAAGCGTCGGAATTGTGCAGTGGGCGCCGATGAGCGGCGACAACTGGAACACTTCCATACGGGTCGAGGGCAAGCCCGAGCCGCACGAAGGCGATGACGCTACGTCGAATGATGTACGCGTCATGCCCGGATTCTTCGACACGATTGGAAGCCGGATGATCATGGGGCGGCCGATCACAGAAGAGGACACTGCTTCTACGCGGCAGGTCGCGGTCATCAACGAGGCATTCGCGAAGAAGTTCTTCAAAGGCGAGAACCCTCTGGGCAAGCACTTCGGCGAAGTCGAGATGAAGCACGCCGGGGATTTCGAGGTCGTCGGGGTTGCGGCAGATGTGCGCTACGTGCCGTGGAATATGGAGAAACCAATCGCGCCGATGTTCTTCAGGCCGGAAACGCAGTTCATTCAGTGGGACACACCCTCGGGGATCAATGGTGAGACGCGCTCGCATTATCTGGGCAACATCGTGCTGTGGGCGTCGGGGAATCCTCCGGGGCTGGAGATGCAGGTGCGGCGCGCTCTGGCCGAGATCAACCCGAATCTGGCCGAACAGGACATGAAGAGCTATGACGAAGCGCTGAGTGTGGATTTTGCACAGCAGGGTCTGATTGCGAAGCTGACATCGCTCTTCGGCGGGCTGGCGCTGGTACTAGCTGCGATCGGACTGTATGGCGTGACTGCCTACACAGTCGAAAGGCGTACGAACGAGATCGGCATTCGCATGGCATTGGGGGCGGATCGTTTCTCCGTCGTGAAGATGGTGATGCGCGGCGCGTTTCTGCAGGTGGGCATCGGTTTGGCGATCGGCATTCCGGCGGCCGTCGCCGCAGGACATGCGATGCGCAGCCAGCTGTTTTACGTAAAGCCGTGGGACCCCCTGATTCTGAGCACGGCAACACTGCTTCTGGCGCTGGCCGCACTGCTCGCCGCTGTGGTGCCCTCACAGAAAGCGGCGAGCGTGGAGCCGATGGAGGCGTTGAGGAATGAATAAGGTTTCGATGCGAACGTTAATTGAGTTCTCTAATCCAGATATTCCGGTAGCTGAGGGGATCGCTCTTGTCTCCGTGTGCCTGCAGCTTGATCGGCGCGGGCGATAGCTAAAGTCCGGGCTCATGATTTCGTTTCAGCCACGTGCGCCAGCAGTATGGCTGCCACCGCTTCGGGAGCTTCCGCCTGGCATTGGTGTCCCGTTTGCACTTTATAGCCGTCCCATCCTCGTTGTCGCGCGACCTCTGCAAAAGGATGGAAGACTCCCCGGCCCGGATAATTCTCGCCAACTGCGAGCACGAAGGTTCCCGGAAGATCGCTCAGTCCACTGGCAAGCTGAATTTTCTGCTCAAAACAGCGCAGAGAAAAGTCTGACAGCCGTTCGCGCACAAAATCGCACGCAGGTCCGGGCGCCAGTCCCCAGATATCCATCAGCCCTTCACCAGCGGGCAGGCGCCAGCCGTCTCCCTGCGTCCGTGCTTCTTCGCGAAACCAGTTTTGAATTTCTACAGGAAGCAGCTCGAGTGCCGACTGCCCGTTCTCCGGCAGAAAGGCATCGAGGTAAACCAGTCGGCACAGCTGCTCTCGTTTCCGGTCAGCAACTCCCGTGATTACCATGCCCGCATAACTGTGGCCGACCAGGATCACATCGTGCAGCTCCCGCCCGGTAATCTCTCTCGCGACGTCATCGATATGCGTCGTGAGATTGACGGCAGAGAGCCGCTGCGCATCCTCGCCAAGACCACTGAGCGCAGGAACGACGACCCGATGACCCTGCTCCTGCAGCAAAGGAACCAGCCGGTCCCAGGTACGTGCTCCCTGCCATGCTCCATGCACGAGGACGAAGGTTGACATCGCGGCTTTGCCTCCCTAAGTAGTCAGTCGTTGTCGAAGTGGGACAAATTTTATTACTCATTAAGCATTGAGCACACGATGTGCATATTCGTCCACGGTACTGAGCTTGATGCCAAACTCTTCCTGGACAGACGCCATCTCCATCGCATCTCCATGCACATATCCCAACATCAGCGCTGCGAAGCTCTTCTGCATCGAATCTGTGGCTTCAGCAAACTGTGCATGCAGAAATTCTTCCGGAACATGCTCCACTTTGAATGGCTTGCCGCTAATCTTTTCAAAGCGGGAGATCACAGCAAGCGGGCTCAACTGCTCGGGGCCGCCGAACCCAATCGTCCTGCGCTCAGCGGCGGGATTCAGCAGGGTGAGAACGCACATTTCGGCAACGTCGTTGGACGAGACCCAGCTACTCGGCCCGGTGCCCCGCCCATAGACGCGGGCGGCTGCATTTAGATAATCGAATCCGAGGGCGGGGCTCAGCCACACTTCCATGAAATAGCTTGCCTGAATGATGGTGAAATTGATGTCTGCTATGGCGTCCTCGACATGCGCCTTCGCGTCAGCGAGAGGAATCGACATCCCCGCCGGCCTGCGAAACGACACGAAAACAAATCGATCGACCTTCGCGGCCTCCACGAGATTCATCTGACCCGCGCCATCGACCGATTCAATCGAATCTCCGTCCGCGCGCGACATCGTCGATGTTGCTGTCGAGATAACTGCGCTTACGCCAGCGCAGGCGGCAGCAAGAGATTCAGGCTGCTTCAAATCTCCAATGCACAACTCGATCCCGGCCGAGCACAGCGCTTCGATTTTCTTCTCGTCGCTCGTCACGCGGACAAGCGCTCGCACCTTTTTGCCCCGCTTCGCCAGCCTCCGGCAAACCTCGCTCCCCACGAGCCCTGTGGCGCCCACGACAAGAATCATGAATCCCTCCCGGAGCCGCAATTTATACCATAACCAGATGAGCGGAAAATATTTATGAATTAACTTGCGCCGGGAACGCACCGAGAGCGACTCTACGCGGCCGTCACGCCCGCCGGGCTCTTGAAGAAAGCCCGGCTAATTGAGCCCCCTGATCCATATGTTCCGGTAGCTGAGAGGCTCGCTCTTGTCGCCATGTGCCTGCAGCTTGATCGGCGCAGCGTCGTACTTCTTGTAGAAGGGCTTGCCGACATAGAGCGTCTGGCCCCTCAGCTCGAAGTGATTCTGCACCAGCACGCCGTTGAATAAGACGGTAACGTATGCCGGAGTTTTCAGCGTGCCATCGTCGTTGAATGTTGGCGCGGTCCACACCACGTCATAGGTCTGCCATTCTCCCGGTTTGCGATTCGGGTTTACCAGCGGAATGCCTTGCTTGTAGATGCTGCCAGCCTGGCCATTTACGTATGTCTTGTTGTTATACGAATCGAGAACCTGCAGCTCGTAGCCGGCGTCGCCGGGACCGGTAGAGGCGAGAAAGACGCCGCTGTTGCCGCGCGCCTGATCACTGCCGGTAATGTTCTCGGGGATTCTCCATTCAACATGGAGCTGATAATTCTTGAAGCTCCGCTTGGTTTCGATGTTCCCGACGCCCGGGGCCTTGCTCACTGTCATGATGCCGTCGGCGACGATCCATTTCGCCGGCGACTTGTCCTGTGCCGAGACCCACTCGTCGAGGTTTTTTCCGTCGAACAGCACGATCGCGTCAGAGGGAGGCGCATTGCAGGTAGCGCCCGGCGTCACTACTTTAGGAACCGGTTCCCAAACTTCGGTGTCTTCAGGTTTCGGCTTGGCCTGCTGCTGCGCGGTAACGGGAGCCGCTACAGCAATCAGAGCCGCGAATGCGAGGAGTGTCGAAATTTGCATGCGCATGATCTCCAAGAGGATACACCTGATTGCGTCGACGCGACGTGGGGCCGTCAACCGGCCTCGGGAATCGCATGCTCGTTGATGCCGACGGGCCAGTCTCACTCGATGAAAACTGCGTCACTTAAGCTCTCTATCGGCAAACTTGATTTATTTTTTTTGCGGCTGTCGTCTTTTGCCTGCCCGGTTCCGATAACTCAATCAGAAAGCCTCCGAAGTAGTGAAGCACAGAGTATTGGCAAGCGTCCGCTGCGACGAAAAATGACTGGATGTCGGTGTCCCTGGACCGACTCGATATCCGTCCAAGTCGCTAACTGTTGTCGTGTTGTGCCGCAAGAGTCTGGCTGACAACCGGAAAGACCCTCCACCCTGATCTCACTCGAATCGTGATGGTTCCACACGCGGGGCAGCCCTGTGAAACCGGAGCTGCGGAAGGAGCTATAAGGATGAGTCGAAATACGTCAATCGAATTCAACAAGGGCGATGATTTGATGCAGGGTTCCCGACAGCAGGAAATCCATGCGGCGCATCATCAGGTCTCGTGCAATCGGCTGGTGTTTGTGGCGGGCTTGCTGCTCCTAACGAGTGCTAGCCAGGTGCTCGCTCAGACCGACAAGAATCATTTTAAGTTTGCGAACGTGGTCGACAGTACGCAGGGCTACAGTGGATTCTCGCAGTTCCCTGCGATCAATAATCGCGGTTCCGTTGCCTTTATTGCCAATCGGAGCGACGGGCAGGGAGTCTTTAAGGTGCAAGACCACCGGGAAACGGCGATTGCCTCAGTGGCTGACGGTCACCTCAACCTCTTCAACAACAATGTCGTGATCAATGACGCTGGGGTGGTCGGCTACCAGGCCAGCCCGAATGCCACCGGCAACGACCTTGTCATCTTCACCAGTAATGGAGGACGGACACGGACAATCGCGGATGCAATCCAGCAGGGCCTCATCGGTCGCTTCATGGGCGCGCCTTCGATCAACGCTGCCGGGGCGGTTGCATTTTTCGCTGAACGGACCAATCGTTCGCAGGCCGTTTTCACCGGAGACGGCGGGGCGCTCACGACTGCCGTTGACACCACCAATACGATATTCGGTCAGTTCGGAAACGTGGCGATTAACAACTCCGGCGAGATTGTTTTCCTGGGAGTGCGGAAAAACCAGAGCATGGGAGTTTTTATCGCCGCGCCTGCGGAAGACCAGTACGACGCCAAAGCAGCTGCGCCGGCGACCATCGAGACGGTTACAGATCCGAACAATCCCATCTTTTCTGACCCCTTCATTACCTTCGGCGACCCTGTGATCAACGATGCTGGCATGGTCGCCGATGTGGCTTTCCTCGGCAGCGGTAACATCGAGATCTTCACTGGAAATGGCAAAGGCGCAGTCGCTAGAACGGACCCCAACAGCCCGTTCTTCACTTTCTCTGAACATCCGTCGATCAACAATCGCGGAGCGGTGGCTTTCTTCGCGAATGAGCTCAGCGGCGGCGAGGGGATCTTCGTCGAAGTGACTGGCGGCGCATCTCCCATTGCAGTGATTGAGGCTGGCGATTCCCTGTTCGGCTCGACGGTCATCGGTCTTGATCTCGGTCGGTTCGGGCTCAACGACCACAATCAGTTGGCCTTCCAATACAGCTTGCAGGACGGACGTTCGGGTATAGCGATCGCCTCTCTTCACAAAGGATCAAAGGAAGATTGTGAAAGCGAGCGTTAGTGGATGTCGAACGCCCCCAGACCGACTCGATATTCGTCGATGTCGCTTAAAGACGTTGTCTGTCTTTGTGCCGGACCCCGTGATGATGAGGCGTGGGAGGAATTTCTTTCCCGCGTCGGAAAGCCGATCCGTCTCATCGTCACGCGCACGGCCTCACTATGGGGCGAGCATTCCCGGTCAGTCGTTGAGGATCTGGTCCAAGTAACTTACTTGAAGCTCTGGGAAGGAGGCCGCGTCCTCCTGAAGGAATTTGCCATTCAGCGCCCTGAAGCAATTGTGGGATATCTGAAGAGAACCGCTGCCAACGCGACTCACGACTATTTCAAGCATGGCAATAGTCAGTTATCCGGAGGCGATACGCCACACGTTTCCACCAGCGATATCGATCCCGAGGCAGGAGAAGACGTTGATGGGAGCCAGGAGAAGATAGCCTGGCACATCTTTCTAAATGAGATCGATGAACACCTGAAGCGCTGCCTGTCTGGGCCCGATCAGGAACGCGACCGCATGATTTTCTGGCTCTACTTTCGGCAGGGAATGAGCACCAAGGAAATCGCGTCCCTGCCGACCATTGGCTTGGGCACCAAGGGAGTTGGAAGCGTGATCGAACGGTTGAAGCACGCGATTCGAGACCAGATCCTGGGATCTGATGAGATTTCAACCTATGACGAGGGGTAGAGCGAAAAGCAAATTCTCTCGGGAACTCGTATTCGTTTATAGGGGAGTGTCAGAGTTTGGGGCGTCCATTCGCTAAACATATCGATAAGCACGAGCTGAACGCGCTCGTGCCAACTCCTTCGGAGAGCGGGTATGAGTTGCTGGGGCTTACTCCGGATGAGCTTCGCGAGGTCGAACGCCATGTGCATTTATGCGTCGACTGCAGCGTGAAGGTGTCGAAATACCGGCGGCTGGTGAACCGATCGTTGCATGTTGTCCCGACCGCGGCACATCCTGGCTTGGATTGCCCCAAAGAGGATGACGTTGACTGGCATGAAGTGGCAACGGGGCAGTGGCCAGAATTGAAGGCCAGGCAGTTGATGATGCATGCCGCGCTCTGCGACCACTGCGGGCCGTTGCTCCGCACAGCTGCTTCCGTGGGTGACGCAGCGACTCCACGAGAAGAAGTCCTCTCGGCACAACTGAAAGTGCCATCGCGGGCCGCGCGAATTCGATGGTTAATTCCCGCGGTGGCTCTTCTAATGATTATTGGGCTGCTCACTAAGATCCCGTCGACTTCATCCACGTCGCTCTCCGCATCGAAGTTCGCTGAATTTGCAGTGAACACTCACCGACAGCACACGCAGGGACATCTTGCCCTCGATGTTCTCTCGGACTCGCAGCAGACGGTCAATGACTGGTTTAAGGCGAAGTTGCAGTATCACCTCGCGTTGCCTGCTTCTCCTGCAGTTCCCGGCGAAGAGCGGCCTTACCGTCTTGAAGGCGCGCGTCTGGTGCCGGTTGGCGGCACGACCGCTGCCTACATCGCTTACCAGATGCATCCGGGCGCTGCGAGCCTGATTGTGACGCCAGATTCGGTGGCCGTCGCTTCAGGAGGAGTCGAGGCTAATTTCAAGAAGGTGAGTTTTCACTACACGATGGTCGAAGGCTATAAGGTTGTTACCTGGTCGGCGCACGGTCTGACTTATGCCCTGGTTTCTGACGAAGGAAATGACACGCAGCGATCCTGTATGGTTTGTCATTCTGCTATGAGAGACCGCGATCTAAGTCACACTCCTACTCCCTTGCTCACTCAAAGAAATACTTTTGAGCCCGTAGTGCAATAACTGCACTCCGCGCACGATTGAAGGGCCTAACTAAATCTATCTGGAGTAACTCGATGAAATTTCTAAGTTCCTTTGTGCTCTTTCTATTGATGTCTAATTTTGTCGCGAGGGCTGTGGGTGAAGACAATCATTCCAGTGCTGAGCCGGGGAGCTTTGTCACTCTCAAGCAGAGCGACGGAAGCGAATTCCGCGCTTTCGTCGCTGGGCCTGTAGATGCCAAGGCGGCTGTTTTGATCGTTCATGATTATTTCGGAATCTCTGATGCAACGAAACAATCCGTGGAACGTCTCGGCGCTCTTGGATATCGCTCGGTGGCTGTCGATCTCTATGGAGGCAAATCTGCGACCAGTCATGAGGAGGCTGTAAAGCTGATGCAGTCCTTAGACAGAAAGGCAACCGACAAGATTCTGCAGGCGGGACTCGATTCTATAAAGCAGCCCGGCAGGAAGCTGGCGACAATCGGATTCAGCATGGGCGGACAGGAATCGCTCAATGCAAATTTGAACGACCCGGAGGCGGTGAGCGCGACTGTGCTGATTTACGGAGCCGGCTTCGACAAAATCGATACGGAACGGCTAGAGCGACTCAGAAGTCCTGTCCTGACGATCACTGGCGACCAGGATACTGGTGCAATGCAGGCAGCCGTCAATTTTCTCTCCCGCATGAAAGAAGCAAAGCGACCGTACGAGTTGCTCGTCTACCCCGGTGCGGACCACGGTTACGCGCAACCGCTATTCAATAAGGGAAAGAACTACAACCCGGAGGCCGTTCGGACCACCTGGGTGCTCGTCGATGATTTTCTTGACAGTCAATTGAGGCGCTGACGCTGGATGTCGTACGTTCTGGAGATTAGAGCTATCGATTTTTGCTCCTGATGTCGCACTACAAAATAGATGTCCGAGGAATTTCTTCGTTCGAATGCGATCATAACGCAATCGTTTTTCACGCCACGAATAAGTCTACTTCGACGAAAAAGCAAACTCTCCAGATATCTCGTAATGGCTAGTAGGGCCACTTACATCCCCCAAGCAATCAGTTAGCAGAACGGATACATAAAAGGCCTTTTTGATCGGCATGCAGTAATGCGGTGAACGGCCTTAACGCTAGTAGTGTGTCTCAACAACTTCAACCGGAAATTACACGCAAGAACTGGAGAACCAATGAGTTTTAACCTTATTCAAGAGACAAAAAAGACTGCGCGAGTTCGGAGCCTGTTCGCGGCCGCCCTCGTGCTTGGATGTGCATTCGCCACGGTCACTCATGCCGGGGCGCAAGTCACGCCTCCATCCGTTCCGGACACCATTGCAGTACCGGAGGGAAACACTGCGTATTTGGTAGGCCACGCCTTCGGTAGTCAGGGCTATACCTGCCTGCCTACGAGCGCCGGTGGCGCTGCCTGGAATCCAACCGCCCGCCCCGAAGCCACACTCTTTACGGATCTTTTCGGGCAGCAATTCCAGATCATCACTCATTTCCAGAGCATCAATGAAAACCCCAAAGCGGGCGTTTCCGTCCCCGAAAGTGGGAATGCGACGTGGCAGAGTTCCCTCGATAGCAGCAGGGTATGGATGGTAAAGGTGGCCGGGATCGATGCCGGCTCCGACCCCGCGAGCTGCCCGAACAACGGCTCGATTCAATGCCTCAAGTTGCAGTCGGTGGGGAACGCGAAAGGCTCCACGGGCGGCAACCTGCTGGCGAAAACCACTTTCATCCAACGGTTGAACACTAATGGCGGAGCTGTTCCTACCAGCTCCTGCAACGTAGGTCAGACTCAGCTCGTGCCCTACACCGCTGACTACTACTTCTTCCGTGCAGTCCAGTAAGCACTCACTCCTCTTTAGCAAAGAGATTCAGATGATGCACGCGGAGTCGCACCAGTGCTGGTGCCCTTCGCGTGCCGTCTGTTGATAAAGATCGATCAGAAGACAGTCGTTCATCGCGCGCCAATCAGTAGTGTTGTGCTAACCGAGGCTAAGAATGGCACGGACGTCGGTAAGAGGAAAGAGATAACTGGAATAACAGTAACCCTGTCGTCTTTTGCGATCTGTTTTCGATGTTTTCTAGTTGGGCAAGGTCGATCCTGGCAGCGAATGCAATCCGTGGAAGACAACCAAAGACATTTAAAACAGCACGGACGAAGAATGACTTTCCGGCTGATTAGCTTCCAGTTGATCGCGCGCCCGTGCGCGTCAGCCGCTGCGGACTAGGCGTTCACTAGATGGTCGCATTTGAGCGTAGTCACTCGAGCTTTCACACTAACCGCTAGGGGATAAGCATGTCCTATGTTGATAATTCCTGGCTCCACGCCCAGCCCGTAAATTTGGGTGGGATGTTGCGTCACTCCGTTCGCAGATCTCCGCATAAATCCGCACTCATCTGCCGCGACCAAGTTGTCTCGTACGAAGCGCTGGACCGGTCAACTGATGCTTTGGCGCTCTGGCTCTTGCGCGAGGGCCTGGAAATCGGAGACCGCGTGGCCATTCACTGGTGCAACTCCGTGGAAGTAGTAACTCTCTTCTTCGCGTGCTTCAAGGCCGGGCTGATCGCCGTACCCCTCAACAACCGGCTGAAGGCGGCCGAGATCGCCTACATCCTGAGACATTCCAAGGCTAAGTTGTGCTTCAGCCAGTCCGAGCTGGCTCCGCTCTGCGAGGAAGTACGCACGCAGTGCGCGGATCTAGAACACCTCTACATTGAGCTCCCTCAGCTGGATACTTCGGAATCGGACAAGTTAGCTTTGCCCGATATTACTCCCGATCGGGTAGCTGCCATCCTGTATACATCGGGCACTACGGCGCGTCCTAAGGGAGTGATGCATACCCACGTTTCTCTCATCGGCGGTGCTGAAATGATGTCGTCGCTAGGCGTGGACCAAGCCGATTCTTTGCTGGCGGTAACGCAGTTGATGCACATTGGCGCGCTCAGCTGCGTCCTGCTGCCCGGAATATCCTGCGGGAATACCGTGGTTCTACTCCCAGCGTTCGACGCCGCAATGTCTCTGGACCTGATCGAACGCTGGCGATGCTCATACCTTTTTATCCTGCCAGCGATGTTACAGTTCGTAGTCGAAGAACAAGGCCGTAGTCCCCGCGACGTTAGCTCTTTGCGGCTATGCATTGCAGGGGGCGACACTGTGCCGATAGCTTTGCAGGAACGCTTTCGAGATCTTTTTGGAGCGTCAGTTCGGGAACTCTACGGGATGACTGAGACCGTGCCTGTCACCTGCATCCGCGAAGGCGCGCTTCGGATCGGTTCCGTGGGTCCCGCTCTGGATATCGTGGAGACACGCGTGGCGGATCAGGCCGGAAACATCCTGGCAGATGGGCAGATCGGAGAACTGCAGGTGCAAAGTCCGGCAAATTGCGTGGGATATTGGGATGACCCCCGGGCCACGGCGGATACCTTTGACGACGGCTGGTTACGCACAGGTGACCTGGTGAGACGTGATACCGACAACTTCTTCTGGTTCGCAGGGCGGGTCAAGCAGATCATTATCCGTGGCGGATCGAACATTTCGCCCCAGGAGGTTGAAGAAGTCTTGTATCGCCACCCTGCCGTTCTTGAGGCTGGTGTCATTGGCATGCCTGATCCGGTCCACGGCGAAAAAGTGATCGCATTTGTTGCGCTGCGAGATGGATTCACCGCTGGCGAGGAGGAGCTGCGGGACCTAGTCCGCAGTCGTATCGCTGATTACAAGACTCCGGAACGGATTGTATTTCTCCCCGTCCTTCCCAAAGGACTTACCGGTAAGGTGCAGCGCCGCGATCTGAAAACCATCGCCCTGGCGTCTCTCGAAATGGGACTGGCCGTCGATAACTCGACTGCGCGCCACTAATGATCTGATCATTCGGATGACGAATGGCGCGCGTCGTGTTCGAATCGCTTCATGAGCGGAATCGGGGCAGTCGAATTCGTCTTTCTCTTACTGCTGTTTTTTATCATCGTGTTTGGGATACTCGCGCGCAAGATTGGAACGCCGTATCCGATCATTATGGTCATTGGCGGATTGCTGCTCAGTTTTGTCCCCGCGGTTCCCGATATCACGCTCAATCCTGATCTGATCTTTATCGTTGTACTGCCTCCGCTGCTCTACTCTTCGGCGTGGAATACGTCGTGGCGCGACTTTCGCTACAACATCCTCACTATCTCGTTCCTCGCCTTCGGACTGGTCGCATTCATTGTGATCGGCGTTGCGCTGGCGGCACCCAAAGTTTTTCCGGGATTTGATTGGCGGCTCGGTCTGGTGCTCGGAGCCATTGTCGCTCCCACCGACGCGATCGCAGCAACTACCATCGCCCGGCGCATCGGACTTCCGGGAAGGATCGTCGACATCCTTGAAGGCGAAAGCCTCATCAATGACGCGTCAGGGCTGCTGGCTCTTGAGTTTGCCACGGATTTTCTGGTGCATAAACGCATCCCCACTGTTTCCGGCGGTCTCTTAACACTGGTCTGGCTCACGGCTGGGGGCATCGCGATTGGATTGATCATCGGCTGGATCGTCAACCACTTCGAGGAGCGGATCGACGACGGCCCGATTGAGGTCACGATCAGCATTCTCGTCCCTTATGCGGCGTACCTTGCCGCACAAACCGTGCATGCTTCCGGAGTGCTGGCGGTTGTGAGCTGCGGGTTGTTTCTCTCGCGGCGCAGCGCGCATCTTTTCTCGCCGGCGGTCCGCCTGGGGGCCTGGGCTGTATGGGAATCATTGACGTTCATTCTCAACGGGCTCGTATTCGTTCTCATCGGTCTTCAATTCCCTGCCATTCGTGCCTCCATTCGCAGCTATAGTCTCTCGACCATCATTTTGTACGGTGCAATTTTCAGCCTCCTGCTCATCCTGCTGCGACTTGCATGGGTCTTTCCCGGTGCGCGCCTGTCTTATTTCGTCCGTACGCGGATCGCCCATCGGAACGAGAGGCCGCCGGATGTCCGCCAGACTTTTGTTGTAGGGTGGACTGGCATGCGCGGCGTTGTTTCCCTCGCGGCCGCTCTTGCACTTCCCACAGTGCTAGTCGATGGCTCACCTTTCCCTCATCGGAACCTGATCGTTTGCCTGACGTTCTGCGTAATCTTTGCGACTCTGGTGCTGCAAGGCCTTACCCTGCCGCCTCTCATCCGGCTCCTTGGCCTAGCAGGCGGAGAGGGGCCGGACTGCGAGGAATTGGAGGCGCGGCGTATCGTAACCCAGGCCGCCATGACACATCTGGAAGGCGCGAAAAAGCGCGACAAAGAAAAACCGGCAGAGATATATGACGATCTGACGAATCACTACCGCCAGCGACTGGCGAGTCTCAGGGTAGACCCAAAGCCGGAAGATGTCACCGATCACGAACGGCACCTTGAGCTTTCACTGGAGGCGCTACGCGTGGAGCGCGAGACAGCCATCCGGCTGCGCAACGAAGGCCGCATTAATGACACGGTCCTGCGGCGAATCGAACGCGAACTGGACCTTAGCGAATCGCAGCTTGTCAGCTCAGAGGAATGATTTTTCACTCACTCGCTGGCCATGGATTGCGGCAGGGTTCTTAATCGCGCACGAGGTTTATTTCTACAGGTCATTCGAATCGGCAGCCGGCATCAGCGGCTCCAACGCCTGGATAAGAGCATGGTTGCCGAGGCGGCCTTTGCCTTCCTTCTGTAGTCGCGCATACAGCTGGCGGATCATGCCGGTTGCCAGCAATGGGACGCCAAGTTCACCGGCATATTCGAGAACGAGGTCGATGTCTTTTTGCTGCAAGTCGATCATGAAGCCCGGCTGCCAATAGTTGTCGAGGACTTGCGGTGCGCGTTTGGAGAGCATCCAGCTGCCCGCGGCTCCAGATTCGACGGCAGTGACGGCCTTTTTGAGGTCGAGCTGCGCAGCTTTGCCGAACATCAAGGCCTCGCTGACAGCGAGCATGTTGACGACGACGAGGATCTGATTCAGAAGCTTCGTGACCTGTCCTTTGCCTGCCGGGCCCATGTGGGTGATGCGCGTGCCGATAGCTTCGAGAATCGGCTTGGCGCGGTTAAAGTCTTCTTCGGTTCCTCCGGCCATGACGGCCAGCGTGCCTTGCGCGGCTCCTTCACTGCCGCCAGAGACAGGGGCGTCGACGAAGCCAATGCCTTGCGCGCAGAGTCGGGCGGCGATCTCCTCAGTTGCTTTAGGGCTGATGGTGCTGCAGTCGATGACCAGGCTGTTTTTTTTTAGGCTTGCGGCAGCTTCATTTACGACCTGTTCGACATCGCTGGTATTGGTGACGCAGAGCATCAGGACCGATGCGGACGTGGCGAGGTCTTTGAGCGTCTTCGCGTGGTCGATCTTCAGTGATCTCGCGAGTTCTTCGGCCTTGCTTTCGGTCCGGTTCCAAATGCGGACGGTGTGGCCCTTCGCGGTGAGGTTCTTCACCATCCCGGTGCCCATGATTCCGAGTCCTACGAATCCGATGGTTTCTGGCATAGGGGTAGATTATCGCCGATGAGAATGATTTCAGCAGCGCTGAACAGATTCTCATTTTGACGGATGCAGAGGTTCAGTTGAAACGGGTTATTTCACTTCGATCGGTATCAATGTTTTCACCACTGGACGCAACACGGGGCCGAGCGTGTAGGTAACTCCGATTGTGAATTGCCGACGCGGCGAGCCGGCGGTGTAGACCTGGTAATATGCCGTGTCGAATACGAGCCTTGGGCGGACATTATATGTTGCACCGGCGACCGCCGTACCCAGGCGGTTGGTAGTGCCCGGCTGTGTTCCGCCATAGCTTTCGATGACGAAGGCAAGTTTTCCGGTAACTGGTCGCCAGAGCGCTAAACCAAACTGTACGGCTCCGTCATGCCCTGTGCCGTTTCCGGCAAGGTCACCAACTGTATTGAAGTCGAGATGATACTTGGCGAGGTCCTTGCTTGCGATGAGTAGGAAGGTATGCTCCACGTAACCCGAGCCGAACCCCTTTTCTGAGCTCGCGGTCGGGAACTTGATGTTGTACATCACGGCGAAGGCTGGAGTGGAACGCGTCTGCTCATGGAAGCGGAGGCGGGCGCCGAGCCACTGATCGCCGATGCCCTGGATAAAAGGGTCACCGACTTGCGTGATGTTGCTGGTCGTGCCCCAACGCACATCGAGCCGAGGTGTTACACCATAACGCAAGGCACCACCAAACAGATGTTGCGTGGTGCCGTTGCCCATCGGCTGGGTGCTCCATCCGTAATCGGCCTCCAGCATGCCGCATTGGGTTGTTAAGGTAGGCAGGTCGAAGTTCGGTCGGGTGGGACTGGCTGAAATGCTGGAAGCGGCAGGGCACCATCCAGATGCAGGATAGAAAGCCCGCCCAGAGGTGGAGCTCGAAGTGGTATTCTGGGCGCGACACATCAAGGCACCAAGAAGCAGAAGCGCGGCAAGTACGCTTGGCACATACCAGTAGCCGAAACGAAGAGGGAAGTCCACTCGGATTCACTTCTCTTCCTGTAACTGCAGCGCCGTAAAACAGACCGGACTTCAGGCTTCCCCTTCAGCTATCGCGAAAATAAACCTTTTGCATAGCGCGCATCCTACTGAGACCGAATACCACACCTCAAAGATTTCTCGTAATGATTTTTTCTGACCAAAATCCCTCTTGATTGTTTCTATTGACATAGAGACAGCCGTAAGTTATTACTTACGGTAAGTGGATGCTTACTTTCAATCGGGATGTGAGGCGCTTGGGGATAGGACGCGGTTTGCCATCTTCAGTGCGCTGGTAGCCCGGCCGCAGGCTGTGGGTGAACTTGCGGAGCGGTTTCCGGTGAGCCGGCCGGCGGTGTCGCAGCACCTGCGGGTGCTGAAGCAGGCCGGGCTGGTGCGCGATCAGAAGGTGGGCACGCGCCGTATCTATGCTGTGGATCCGGAGGGAATGGCGCGCTTTCGTCGAGAGCTTGACCAACTTTGGAGTGACGCTCTGGCGGCATTCAAGCAGGCTGCCGAGCGATGGGAGGAACCGCATGCCGTCTGAGACTTTGGCACCAGTCTTGAAGAGTGTCGTGGTGAATGCGCCACGCGAGCGCGCTTTCAGGATTTTCACAGAATTTTTCGGCGGCTGGTGGCCGTCGACGCACCACATCGGCAAGCAGCCGTTTGAGACGGCGATTCTCGAAGGCAAGGTGGGCGGTCGCTGGTATGAGCGCATGACAGACGGCTCGGAATGCGAGTGGGGGAGCGTGCTCGAGTGGGATCCTCCGGCGAAGGTCGTGCTTTCGTGGCAAATTCAGCCAGACTGGGGATACGACCCTGATCCGGCGAAGGCGAGCGAGGTGGAGGTGCGATTCATTCCGCAGTCGTCCGCCTCGACACTGGTGGAGCTGGAGCATCGGAATCTTGAGCGGCATGGAGACGCCGGCGCAAGGCTGCGCACCAGTGTGGATGGCGGCTGGGGACCGATTGTCGAGCAGTTTGGAAAGTTTGCCAACGAGCATGTAACGGAGGACCTATGAAGACGGTCGATCGCGTCTTTGGATGGCTGCTGTTTTTGGGGGGAATCGGCCATGGTCTTGGATGTCTCAAGGCCTATGGCCACAGCCCGGAGCTCTTATTGTGGTCAGAATGCGCCACCCTGGCTGGATGGCTGCTGGCTGGGCTGAATCTGCTACGCGCAGGCAGACCGACAGACCGGGCACTGGGTTGGGTGAGTTTTGTGGGGTGTCTGGGATGGGTTGTGGTGACTTTGGCGTTCGGAAGATTGATTGAGAACATGCTCGACTTCCGCGCATTGATCAATCTAATTCTCGCGCTGGCGTTGGCGGCTTTCAGTCTGCGGACCGCGCTGGGAACGATCACGCAGATTGAGTTACCTCGGCCTGTCGAGCAGGGATAATGCGGCGTTCTCAATCCTCTTCGACTAGCATGACGACGCCGCGCTCAAGAACGAGGGCTCTCTCTGGTTTTCGTCTGACAAGAAGCTGTCGCCTGCGTCTTCCTCGGGGAAGAAGGACCATTTTTTGCCGCGCTTTTCGAGGCGGCCAATCTTACAGGCGAAGGCCGCGTTCGCGCCATTTTTGCTGGAGAAGCTGATTGTCGAATCGTCTTTGACGCTGACTTGGTCCTGCGTTCCCAGATCGATATATGTCCCGATCTGAAGCGCCTTGGCTGCTGATCTGGTATCGAAAGCGGCGGCAGCGCACATGGAGAGACTGCCGGCATAGGCGTAGTCGTACGCAATGTGCAGGTAGCCGGCGGCGATGTCTTCTTTAGGGATGGCTCCGGTGTTTAGCGTGTCCAGCATATGGTCGACCCTGGAGCTATCGATTGAGACGTAGGTCACGTCGTCGAAGCTGAAAGTGATGTTGCGGTCGCGCGCGAAGGAAAGATCGAGCTTGGGCGCTCGACGATCTCGCTAGCACACTGCAATGAAAGATGGATCAGGTCTCGTTCTTCACCGCTTCTGATGCGGGCTCGGAGTTTTCGGCATACTTGTCCTTTTCTATCGGAAGGATGAAACGCAGCGGAGAGCGAAAAACCTGTGTCAGCAGGTATTTCAAGATCTTGACGCGTTCGTCGTGACGGACGTTGTACGCCTCCAACGCAGTGACGGAGGCGATGGCGAAACTGGTCCCCAGGTTAAGCACGAAGGTGATTCCGATGCCTGCGACCGCGAAATAGAACCAGTTATGTCCGAAGGAAGCAACTCCATAGCGTGACGCGGCGAGCGCGAACATGCCGGTGTTCAGGGTGACGTGCCGCACGTCAAGGGGCAGGCCGAAGAAGTGAGCGAACTCGGGGAAGAAGCCAAGCATGTAGCCGAGCACGATACTAGTGCTCCAGGCGGCAACATGATTTTCAAACCAGTTGGCCAGGCGCTGCATGCGGCGTACCCCGATCTTCTGGCCCAGCGGATGCTGCGCGATGGCGGCCGGGATGCGGTTGTAGACGGCGAAATTGTCAAACCATCCACCGATAACGCCCGCGGCCCACAGAATGACGCCGGTGATGGCGGCGTCAATTCCGGTCCCTGATGTAAAGGGGTGAAGGGTTTCATACACATGTTTGGCTGTAGCCGAGGGCAGATAGGGCTGTAGAAAAATCTTGTGCCAGAGCTGGTTGAAGGCAATGGCGCCCAGGCCGACAGCAATTACATTGCCTACAGCCGCAGCGAGCTGCGTACGGCAGATGCGCGCAGCGTAGTCGGCGATCTTGCTCCAGCGCGAGACGCCGCGGTTTTCTCGCACGATGCCGGCGAGAGCGGCGCCGGTCATGGATGGCTGTTTGGTAGCGAGGGCGAGGCCGAAGATCTGCAGAAGAATAAAGCTGATGGCGTAATCGGTGCCGATGAGGAAACCTTCAACGAAGGCTGGGAATGATCTTTCGTAAATGCGGAGCTTGATAGCTGCAGTGAAGACAGTGAGCAGTCCACCGCCGAGGGCGGCGAGCCACATCTGCCAGTACTCGCGGCGGTTGTTGGCAACATAGTGTTCGCCGCTGTGGCCGGTCCGTTCGACGGTCTTGCGGGCGAGCAAGTTGAGGTTCTGGCGGATGAGCGGACCGAGTTGGGTGTCTTCGAGGCGTCCGGCGACCAGCGTATTGAGGAGTTGGCGCGCCGGAAGCAAGTGCTGCTGTACATCTCCGGCAATCGTTGAAGCGAGCAACTGCATCCGGTCGAGCGAGGCGTCCATGCTGCTGAGATCGAAGACAAGGGCGGTGCTGACGCCAGCCTCTTCCATGTGCTCGCGGACCTGGATCAACTCGCGGCGGCAGGCGTGAACGGCGTCGAGCCATGATCGCAGGGCGAGGGAATTTTCGCTGCGTTCCGTTGATTGCAGAAATGTCTGAGTCGCAAATACGAACTGATAAAAGGGCGAAGCTTCCACGTTGTGCGTGCTGCCGCGTTCGCGTACCGCTGCGGTGACGCCGCGTCCGGCTACGCGTGTCGCGAGCAGGCTTAAGGACTGGCGGATGTCGTCGGCAACATGCGGAACGGCATCCAGTCCACCCTTGGGCCAGAGGATGCGGGCAAGGCGCGCGAAGGTAGGGTCGTCGAGCGAGAGGAAACGCTCCACGGTCTTTGGCGACGAGAAAACCGCAGTGAAGAGGCGCGCGGTGTCGGATTCTTTCCGCGCCGTGGGCAGCAAGCGTTGAAAAAGGCGGCGAAAGGCTTCGGGCAGAAGAGCGTAGCGCGAGGGCAGTCCGGCGTCGGCGAAGAGCGGGACCGAATCGAGTTCGGCGAGCATAGTTTGCCAGGAGAGATCGAAGCGGGTGCGGAGTGGCTTGTCCTGTTCGAGAAGCCTGATCCAGCGCAGCAGCGATGTGACAAAGCCGCGGTCGGTGGGCCGGGTCCATATATGGCCGAGGAGAGTTGCAGCGCGGCGGGTACGGGCAGTCAGCGTGGTCGCGTCGGCAAAGGATTCGGTGTATTCGTGCAGGCCGATCTCTGCTTTGGCGAATACGTCGCGCTTCTTCCAGCGGCTTCGCCGCCACAGCCGTCGAACTGATCGCAGAAAAGCCATTGGTGAACAGAATAGCCGCGTTTTTCAAAACGGGGCCGGCCTTGATCGGGGCAGGCCCCTTTCAAGCTTTCCGTCAGCGTTCGTTCAGCGGAAAAGCGTCCCAGAAAGCGCCATTCGTCACCTTTACTTTGGGATAGGCGTTGGCGGGATGGAAGTGGAGCGTCATGAGATAACGAATGGAGATGATGTAAGTGATGGCCTTGGTCATTTTGTCTACTTCGGCTGCCCACAGCGGGTCGAGATTCTTGAGACCGATGGCCGGAATGACCGAGTTCTGGCTGATGACCGTGCCGTCGCCGAGCGAGCAGGCAACGTGACCGAAGACCTTTGATGGCGTCTCAAAATATACGGTCATGCCGGCGGGAACCGTGACATCGCCACCGTTCGAGTCATCCTTGACGAGGTTCAGGCCGTTGTATTCGACAATCGTGTCCCATCCGATTCTGGAGTAGATGGGGAAGAAATCATTGCCGTTTTTGTTCTTGAGATAGTTCCAGAGAAAGCGCTTGCTGATGGCGCCTGCCTGAAATGCCCAGAAGACGCAGGCGTTATAGCAGTTGAAGGGCTTGTCTATTTTGTAGACGCCGCGGATGGCGTCCTCCGGCTCGAAGTTAACGTTGTTCCACTTTGGCATTTTGCTGATGTTGGTCTTCGCGTGGTTTGCCACATAGGAGGCGTTAATGCCGGGAATGTTGAACCAGCTTTTGATTTCGGCAATCAGCGGCTGCTCGGAGCCTTCGGGGAGGTTCTTGATGCGGGTAACCTCGCCAGCGCGCAAGCCGGGGTCATTGATGAGCAGGAGAGCCAGAAGCATCAGAGCGCGTTTGGCTGTGCGGCCTCCGGTGTTGAAGGGATTGCTGTGGCCAATCGAGAGCGCCTGCGAAATAGCGGCCTGGTTCGGCGCGGCGCGCAGGAGGCTCTGGATTTCATTGAATTGCGGCGGCAGGATTTGAGTTTGCAGATAGTTCAGCGTGTCAGTCAGGCGTTCGGCATCGGTCTTCATCGATCATCCTTAATTGGCAATTGGTTGCACAGGGGCTGAGCGTAGGACATCCGCTATCGCTAAGGGAGGATTGCATTCTTTCGCAGGCAGTTTTGGAGTCCGCCGATCAGCCTATCACGCACCAGAAAGATGCAGTAAGTGAGATTCATGCGGTGAAGCCATGCTGTTGCTTCCGCTGAAACGCTCCTGCCCACGCCGCCACTACTGGTCAGCAACGATTCGCCCCCAAGCGGACAGAAAAATGGTACCCATCGGCTCTCGGAAAAGAACCCTTCATCGCCGCTCGGACGTATGTGTGCGGCTTACCCTCCTGACTTGCGTTTTTCTGCTAAGTGGGTGTTCGCAGCGCAAGGGTGGATCAACCACGCCAGCACAGCAACCGCAGCAGGCAGCGGATAACGCGATCGGCTTGCTTCAGAAGCTGGTCAACGAACAAAACTACAAGAGCCTCGGATTTCATTCTCTGAATGAGGTGAAGCATGCACAGCTTGGGCAACCCATGGAGGTCTACAACCTGGGCTTGGAGAAGCTGAAGAGCTACCGGGCGGGTCAGGACCCGAACAGCCTGCTGACGCCGAGCGCGGAGACGATCTATCCCGTCACGGTCGACGGAAATGTTCGCACCGGGCTGCGGATTGTTCACAAAGAGCAGGGCTACGAGCCATCAAGCTTTGGCAAAGCCGACATTGTGAAGCGGCTGGCGGAATACCGCCGGAGTCCGAAAGAATTCGTGGTTCGGATTCCTGTCTTCCAGATGTATTTTGTCGGCCGGCATGTGGAGACACGCGTGGTGTTGGTGCCAATCGCGAATGATCCGCGGCTAAAGGTGCAGGCGGGTGAGGAGGCGCTGCTTGAAACAGTGGCGGACCAGTTGCGCCCCTATGTGAACTCCTACGATGGCCTGCCGATGTAAGGTCTCCGTTTGATTTTCGGGCATGCGATAGCCCTTCTGAGGTCGCGGGTCCGAAAGGTGCAGGCGGTCCGGAGTTGCGCGGCTCCGGGCGCCTGCCAGTCTCAAATCATGCGGGCATGTGTTAATTTTCTTGGATCATTTGAGAGGAATGCTTCTCAACATGCAGCCTCCGGGCGTATTCTTCCGTCTACTCTAGTTAGTCAGACGGTTCTGCCTTGTAGATCTGTCTGGGGTGGGCATGAAGAAGATAGGCATTTTCCTGGCGTGCAGTCTCGCTCTTACCGTGGTCTTGTATGAGATCGTTGACTACCTGACGCCGGGCTCGCCGTCGGAAGAAATGACGCTTTTGCTGGCTGGCATCGCGATGGTGCTGGTATGGGTGGTGCAATGCTTCATCCGCCTCAGCCGCATAAAGAAGGACAGCGCGCACGCAGTTCACTAGACACCAGGGTCTAGCTTCGCCTGCTACTATTGCCCCTTTTTCTCATTGTTACTGCGGTCGTCATCGGGTAATTGGTGGTCGGGATCGACGACTACCGAAGCGATCGGACTTTTGTTCTCAAGAGTCCAGGTGTAGGTGCTTTTTGAGAGCCACGTCTCGATGGGCAGCTTCGTGCGCGTTTTCGAGCCGTTCGCGAAAGTGACTTCGACAGTCGTGGGTAGTACGAGTTGGCCGCGATTGCTCAGAGTCACTGCCGAGCCTTCAATCTTGTCGACCGCTACGTCGTATTTCCAGTTATTCAGATACCAGCCCTGCCAGAACCAGCCGAGGTCTTCGCCGCCTTCGCTCTGCATTTCGCGGAAGAAGTCAGACGGCGAGGGGTGCTTGTAGGCCCAGTCGCGGATGTACTTGCGGAAGGCCCAGTCGAAGCGGTCTGGGCCGAGAATCTGCTCACGGAGCAGGACCATGCCGTAGGCTCCCTTGAAGTAGCTGACGGGATGGCCGAGCGCAAAGCCGTAGGAATCGGCGGGCGCCATCAGGGTCGGTGCGTCGGGATTGTCGAGGACTTTGAGGATCATGTCTGGCGGCTCGCCGCCCGCGGAGTATTCGGAATCGCGCTTGGGGCCGTACTTGCCGTTGGCGTAGGTGGCTGACTCGTCGATGTCGATAAAGGTGTTGAAGCCCTCGTCCATAAAGGCGTGGCGGCGTTCGTTGGAGCCGACGATCATCGGGAACCAGTCGTGGCCGATTTCGTGCGCGGTGACCCAGAAGAGGAAATCGCCGTGGTCGGGGATGCCGTCGAAGACGATGCCGGGGTATTCCATCCCGGTGGAGAAGCCGGCGACGTTGATGGCTGCGGGCCACGGGTAGGGGTACCATTGCTTGGAGAAGTGCTCGACCGTGTCTTTGACGTATTCGGTGGATTTATCCCAGGTGTCGGGGCCGACGCTCTCCGGCGGGTAGACGCTCATGGCCAGAGACTTTTTGCCGTCGGGGAGGTTGATGCGCGCTGCGTCCCAGACGAAGACGGGCGATGCGCTCCAGGCGACGTCACGGGTGTGGTCCATGTGGAAGTGCCAGGTCAGCGTGCCGCCCTGTTTCGGATGGCTTGCGGGGTCGGCGACTTCAGCAGCGGTTCGGATGTAGACGGTCTTGTCGCTGTCGCGGGCCTGGTCGAGGCGGTCGATTTCGGTCTTGGTGAGAACATCTTTCGGGTTCACGAGCTCGCCGGAGCCGGCGACGATCATGTTTGCAGGTACGGTGACGTAGTAGTCGAAGTTGCCATATTCGAGGTAGAACTCGCTGCCGATGTAGGGCAGCGTGTCCCAGCCGCGCAGATCGTCATAGACGCACATGCGGGGATACCACTGCGCCATGTCGTAGATTTCGCCTCGTTTCGACATGCCCCATGAGGTGCGTCCGCCCCACACGCCGGGGATCTGGTAGTGGTACTGAATGTGGATCTTGAGCTGGCCGCCGTGGAGCTTGAGCGGCTGGTCGAGGCGTATCTGCATACGCGTGTCGTCGATGATGTAGTTCGCCTTCGTGGTCGTCTTGCCGGATTCGATTTCGACGGAATCGAAGATGTAGCCTTCGGTATTCGTGTTCTCGGGCGTCGCGGTCGGAGTGGGATTGTTTCTGCGACGGCGCATGAAGCTGCCGAAGAGGATTTGTCCGCGCGAGTCTTTGCGGTAGATGTTCTGTTCGAGCTGAATCCAGAGGCTCGGCAGCGTGTCCGGGCTGTTGTTCGTGTAAGTGATGGTCTCCGTCGTGATCAGTTGCTTCGTCTGCGTGTCGAGGCTGGCGTGCAACTCGTAGCTTGCCTCGTTCTGCCAGTAACTTGGGCCTGGCGCTCCGTTGCTTGATCGGTAGGCATTGACGGGGTCAGGCAAAGTCACGGGCGCGAAGGTGATGCGCGGGTCATAGCCAGGGGCCGCAGGGGCGGGCGCAGTTTGCGCGAGCGATACTGCGGTGGAGAAGAGCAGAAGGCAGCGACACATCAGGCGCGGAAAGGATGGCACGGAAGACCCTTTCGTTAAGCAGAATGAATTGAATATGGGAACTGCCGGATTACAGATTAATGACAGGATACATGGGTGAGCGGCGCTCCGATTGCCTTTCGGCAGCAATGGAGAACCAACGGTGAATCAGAGCGCTTTCGCTCACTTGTTGATATGGACGGTCTGACCTGGCAAATGGACGCATGGGATGTGAACGCTACCCTCATTCAGCCCGTAACTCCAGTTTTTGGCCGAATTCACCACCACTGAGAAGGCTTCCAGCCTTGACATAATCCATCCCCTGCTGAAAAGCTATGAAGCTAGGACCCTTCCCGGCAGCTCTGGCCTGTATTTACGCGCCTGCAATATGATTGTGCGGCGGGCTGAGGCGGGATGCGGGCCTGTGTTCCTGAAGGAAACTGCAGCCTCTTCTAAATAATGAAGATGTTGGCGCTGTCCAAATCCCTTCCGCGGATACAAACTATTTACTCCTTGCGCGAGGCGTTAAGCTGCGCAGGGAAAAGGATTGCACGTTGAACGCAACATTGCTGCTTGTCGGCGCACTCCCTCCGGGGTTGGTTTCATTTCTGCCCTTCGTCGTCATTATTGCGGTCTTTTATCTGTTGCTGATCCGCCCCAACCAGAACAAGCAGAAGCAATGGCAGCAGATGCTCAGTAACCTGAAGACGGGCGACAAGGTCACGACGACGGGCGGGATTCGCGGCGTCATCATGTCGATTAAAGATGATGCGATTCAGCTACGCGTGCCGCCGGACAATATCAAGCTGGAAGTGGTAAAGAGCGCCATCGCTTCCGTAACGACAGAAGAGGCCGCAAAGTAGCGCCTGCTCCCGATTTGAATTCCCATGCGTAAGAACCTCACTCAAAAAACTATTCTGATTTTCGCGGTGCTGATCGTCTTCATCTTCGGCATCTTTGGCATACCCAAAGGTGTGAGCGGAACGGCGCTGAAGCAGTCGATTCTTGACCGCATCCACCTCGGCCTGGACCTGAAGGGCGGCACGCACCTGATTCTGCAAGTGATGACGGACGAGGCGGTCAATTTCGCAGCCACCAACGATGCCGCGCATATCCAGACAGACCTGCAGCAGAACGGCATCACAGTCGGTTCGGTGGTGCCGGATTCGGCGCACCCAGAGACGATTGTGATTGCCGGTGCTCCGGCTGATCGCGCGGGCGATATCCGTACTGTGCTGAGCCAGCACTACGGCAACCAGTACGATATCTCGTCGGGCGCGAACAATACCTTCACGCTTGCGATGAAGCCGAGCGCAATCGCTGATCTCAAAAAGAGCACGATGGACCACTCCATCGAGGTTATCCGCCAGCGCGTGGACTCGCTGGGTGTGAGCGAGCCGGTGATTCAGGAGTACAACCTGGGCAGCGACCAGATTCTGGTGGAACTGCCGGGCGTGGACGATCCCGCGCGCGTGAAGGATGTGATCCAGTCGACGGCGCGGCTTGAGATTCACGAGGTCCAGGGCGGTCCGTGGCCGGATGAGCAGGCAGCGTTGCAGGCTCTGGGCGCGACGGTTCCTTACGATTCCATCCTGCTGCACACCGCTCCAGGTGCATCTGCGCCGGGCAGCGGCAATCAGGTGTACCAGATCAAGCGCGCGGCGGAAGTTGCCGGCACGGATATTCGCGATGCGCAGGCGAACCGCAACCAGAACACGAATGAGCCGGAAGTTGTCTTCTACCTGACGACGGCGGCGGGCAACCACTTTGCCGACTTCACTGCCGCGAACAAGGGCAAGTCGCTCTGCATCGTCCTCGATAACAAGATTCAGGAAGTGGCGACGATCCGCGACCAGATTCGCGATACGGGAACGATCTCCGGCGGCGGGATCAATGAGCAGCAGGCAAAGGACCTCTCGATGCTGCTGCGCACCGGTGCTCTGCCTGCGTCGATTCATTACCTGCAGGAGAGCACGGTCGGGCCGTCGCTCGGCGCGGATTCGATTCGCCAGGGCGTGCTGGCGTCGGTTGTCGGCATGCTGGCTGTGATGATCTTCATGCTCATCTACTATCGCGGTTCGGGCATCAATGCCGATCTGGCGCTCTTTCTGAACCTCGTGATTCTGCTTGGGTTCATGGGCTACACCGGATCAGTGCTGACGCTCCCCGGGATTGCCGGCGTGATTCTGACGATTGGTATGGGCGTCGATTCGAATGTGCTGATCTTTGAGCGCATCCGTGAAGAGCTGCGTGCGGGCAAGTCGCCTGCAGCGGCAGTAGATCAAGGCTTTGGGCATGCGTGGACGACGATCATCGACACGCACGTCACGACGATTGTGTCGGCGGCGATCCTGTTTATCTTCGGGACCGGACCGGTGCGTGGTTTTGCCGTGACGCTGACGTTTGGTCTGCTGGCGAACCTGTTTACGGCGGTGTTTGTCTCGCGCGTGATTTTTGATTCGCATTTGAACAAGAAGCAGCGCGGCGAGGCGTTGTCGATTTAATGACACCTGCCTTCTGGTAGGGAAAGAAATTTAGGAGCAGGCGGAATTCCGTGGAACTGTTTCGTGACGTACAAATCGATTGGCTGGGAAAGAAGTGGTATTTCCTTGGCTTTTCGCTGATTTTCAGTGTGGCGGGCGTGCTCTCGCTGCTTTTCTGGCATGGGTTGCCGCAGGACGTTGACTTCCGCGGCGGCACGGTCGTGCGTGTCAAGTTTGACCAGCAACCGAATGTGGATCACATTCGCGCGGCGGCCGATAAGGCCGGGCTCAAGGATATTCGCATCCAGAGCATCACCGGCGGCCAGGCAACGAGCAACGAGGTCATCATCTCGCTGGCGCAGAGCGCGAATGAGACCTCTCTCGATCAGGGCCGCGCGACCATCCTGCAGACCCTCGAAGCTAATTACGCACACACGGGCGCGGGGACGGGCAAGGTGGATCTGGATAACGTAGGCCAGGCAACTCTGGCCGAGTGGCTCGCGCAAAAGGACCCCGAGCATCTGGGCGCGAGCGACGTGACGCAGCAACACTACGCTCAGCAGGCTGCGGCGATTTTCAACTATCGCAACGCGCGCGGGGGGCTGGTCGACTCGATCGACACTCTTGCCGGTGTGACGACTCCGGCGGTGTTGGCAGAACTGAAGCAGGATGCGTATCTCTCGGGCTTTACGATTCGCAATGTCGAAATCGTTGGTCCGCAAGTCGGAGCGCAGCTGAAAAAGCAGGCATTGCTGGCGACCCTGTATTCACTGGCTGGGATGCTGGTGTATCTCTGGTTCCGTTTCGAACTGATCTATGGTGTAGCGGCTGTTGTCGCTGTCTTCCATGACACGCTGATCACGGTCGGCGCCTTCAGCTTGGCCGATAAGGAAATTTCGCTGACGGTCATCGCGGCGATCCTGACGCTTGTCGGTTATTCGATGAACGACACGATTGTCGTCTTCGATAGAATCCGCGAAAACCTGCGGCTGACGCGGCGTGAACCGCTTGCCGATATCGTCAATCGCAGCATCAACCAGACGCTGAGCAGGACTGTCCTGACCTCGGGCCTGACTTTTCTGACAGTGCTTTCGCTCTACCTGTTTGGCGGCGAAGTATTGCATGGCTTCTCGTTCGCGTTGGTGGTAGGCATCCTGATCGGCACCTACTCTTCGATTGCCGTGGCGGCGCCAATGCTCGTGGCTTACCAGGAATGGCGGCAGGGGCGCGGCAAGGCGGCGGTTTTGCCTGCAGCGAAAAAAGCGCGAGTGTAACGTTTCCAGATTCAGGCCGAGTGTGATATAGCTTCTTCACTCGGCTTTTTTCAATATTTCTTACCTGCTCTAAAAAAGCCGGGCAACCGGGAACAAAAGAACACCCTTCTGGTGTCTATAGGTGGTAACAAGTTCTGCTTGGAAGAGGTAGGCTATGTTTGAAGATTCCTTGATGGAGTCAGGCGGCAGGATTAAGACCAAGAGCAAGTACTTTACGATCATCGGTTTCGTACTCAATGGGTCAATTCTTGCTGCAATGATCCTGGTTCCGCTGATCTATCCGGAAGCGCTGCCGAAGGCGGCAATGGCGACTTTGCTGGTCGCTCCACCCCCACCACCGCCGCCGCCGCCGCCACCACCACCAGAGGTGCCTGTTCATGTACAGAAGGTTGTTTCCGAAATGCTGAACAACCAGCTGACCGCACCGACGAAGATTCCTAAAGACATCAAAATGGTCAAGGAAGAAGCTGCGCCCAGCGCCGCCGGCGTTGCCGGAATGGAAGGCATGGGTGGAGGCTCCGCGGGCGGCGTGCTTGGTGGCGTGCTTGGCGGTATCGGCAACGGTCCTGCCCCGGTCGTAAAGGCCGCAGCCCCGAAGAAGATCGCGGTATCGTCCGGCGTAATGCAGGGCAATCTGCTCGTAAAAACGATGCCGCAGTATCCAGCCATCGCCAAGGCTGCCCGCATCCAAGGGACTGTCGTCCTGCAGGCAACAATTTCCAAGGGCGGTACAATCGAAAATCTTCACGTCGTCAGTGGTCCGCCGATGCTGCAGCAAGCGGCCATGGACGCGGTGAGATCCTGGCGGTATAAACCCTACCTGCTCAATGGCGATCCGGTAGAGGTGGAAACGCAGGTCAACGTGGTCTTCAACCTCGGAGGTTGATGCCCGTACTTCATCATCATCCGGCTTCTCCGGCAGCAACACGCTCCGGAGAGGTAAACCGCAGGTAGCCACGCAGGTTTTTTCCGAAAAGAAAACTCCTCAGGAGGAAAGATTCAAGTGATTCTCGCTCATCTCACACAAGCAATTCACCCGACTTCGCTGGCATTTTTCCAGGAGCAGACAGTGGGTTTCAGCCCGCTCGATCTCTGGAACAACATGGGCCTGCTGGCCAAGTGCGTCGTCATCATCCTATTCATCATGTCGATCTGGTCGCTCGCTGTGATGATCGACCGCTGGCTCTATTTCAGCGCCGCGCGTAAGCAGTCGCGTGAGTTCGCTCCGCGCGTTGCCGGCGCTCTGAAAGAGGGCAAGCTGGACGAGGCGGTAAAGGTCGCCGATCGCAACAAGAAGTCACACCTTGCCGAAGTGGTCACGGCCGGTCTGCAGGAGTTTCGCAACTTCGGCAGCGGCGGCGCAGTAACCGAAGACCAGATCGAATCCTCGAAGCGCGCTCTGGAGCGGGCGGAAGCTATCGTTCACGCGAAGCTGAAGCGTGGTCTTGGCGGTCTGGCCACGATTGGCTCGACGGCTCCGTTTATCGGACTGTTCGGAACGGTCATCGGTATCTTGAACGCGTTCCGCCAGATCGCAACGCAGAAGACCTCGGGCATCGGCGCAGTCGCCGGTGGTATCTCGGAAGCTCTCGTGACCACCGCCTTCGGTCTGCTCGTCGCGATCCCGGCCGTTATGACGTTCAACTACTTCACCAATAAGGTGGAAGCGTTTGACGTCGAGATGGACAACTCCTCGAGCGAATTGATCGACTACTTCCTCAAGCAGGGCGCCCGCCGCTAAGCGGCGTTTGCGCAGTCAGTAGCGGGAATCTTGCGCTTTGGAGTGGGGCAAAACTTGAAATACCCCACTCCAGCGGTCTTTCCAGGCCGAGCCCGCAACAGTTGAGGAACCCGATCAGAAAGCCCGGTCTTAGATCCGATCTAAGGATCCGATCGGGGGAGCACAAGAATGGCACAAGTTAAGAGAGACGAAGGTAGCAAGGTCAACGCGAACATCAACGTTACGCCCATGGTGGACGTGATGTTGGTGCTGCTGATCATTTTCATGGTCATCACTCCCATGTTGCAGAACAAGGTGAACGTACAGCTGGCACAGACGGACAACCCAACGGCGATGCCCGATGCTGACCACGAGGACGCGGTCGTCGTAGCAGTCACGCGCGACGGTAAGGTCTTCCTGGGACAGGATCAGATTTCCCTTGCGGATCTGGGTGCTAAAGTCAGCGATATGCTGCAGAACAAGACAAACAAGATGGTGTATTTCCGTGCCGATGCGCGCGCGCATTATGGCACGTTGATGGATGCGATCGATGCCGTGCGCACAACCGGCGTAGAGGAAGTCGGCCTCCTGACCGAACAGCGTCAGGTTACTGAACATCCGCCAGCCGCCGGTGGAGAGTAGCAAGCAGAAACATAGCAACGCATCGGAGAAATGAGGAATTGACTTATGGGTATGACAAGTGGAAGTGGTCCGGGTGGACTGAACGCCAATATCAACGTTACCCCTCTGATCGACGTGCTGCTGGTGTTGTTGATCATCTTCATGGTCATTGTGCCGGTCACGCCGAGGGGCCTGGATGCACTCGTTCCCCAGCCCCCGAAGGACCAAAAGCAGCAGCAGGAGAATGACCGCACCATTGTCGTGTCCATCTTGGCGAGCCCCGGCGGCACTCCGTCGTACATGATCAATTCGGACAATGTGGCGAAGAACGACATGCGCAACCGCCTTGATGCCATCTATGCGGCACGCGCCGAAAAGGTCATGTTCATCAAAGGCGATGCTGACCTGAACTTCACATCGGTGGCGGAAGTGGTGGATATGGCGCACTCGGTTGGCGTGGACCACATCGGCCTGATCACCCCGAAGATTGCGGCGGGCCAATAGGCTCGCCTTTCCCGTCTTAGTTGCGGTCCTCTCGTCTATTCCGGCATAATTGACCGCCAAACAGAAACTTGCCATACGGCAGAAACCAATTACAATCACTGCGCAGAGATTTTTTGATGGCATCCCAGTGCTATACGCGATTGGAGCAAGACAGAATTTCATGTGTCATGTCTAGAGTCGTGTAGGATGGTGCTTTGCTGAAGCCTGTTCTGAGACAGTAGATAGAGAAAGATCCGTGATTCTGTTTTCGCTGTATCGGGCGTAAGCTGGCGATCAGGCGATCAAAGGAGACAAAGACATAATGAATCGAATCGCACGTTTTCCGGTATTGGCGGCCGCGTTCCTGGCGATGCTGACCATGGTGACCGGGTGCAACCGCCTCAAGGCCCGTGATCAATTGAACAAAGGTGTGGCGGCCTATAAGAATGCCAAATATGAAGAGGCAATTGGCCATTTCCAGAGTGCGGTGAATCTCGATCCGACCCTTCCCATGGCGCGCCTCTATCTTGCCACGGCGTATGCGCAGCAGGTTGTTCCCGATCTGAAGACACCTGAGAACCTTAAGAACGCAAACTTGGCGATTCAGGGCTTTCAGCAAGTCCTCGACAAGGATCCCAAAGACATCAGCAGTCTTAAGGGAATTGCGGGCCTCTATTTTCAGATTGATGAATTCGACAAAGCGAAAGAGTGGCAGCAGAAGGTGCTTGCTGTCGATCCGCAGGATGCGGAAGCAGCCTACACTATCGGCGTGATCGACTGGGGAATTGCCCACAAGAACCAGGTACAGGCACTTGCTAGTGCGAACATGCAGGATGCCGGCGATGGCAATCCAAAGATGCCGAAGGATGCCTGCAAGAAGCTGGCCGACCAGAATGCCTCGCTCGTAACCGAGGGAATGCAGTACCTGCAAAAGGCACTCGACATCAGGCCCAACTATGACGACGCCATGTCGTACATGAACCTGATGTATCGCCAGAAGGCGAATCTCGAATGCGGCAACGAGCAAGCCCGCAAAGAAGATATCGACCAGGCGGTTGATTGGAGCCACAAGTCCATGGGTACGCGCAAGGCGAACGAAGAGAAGAAGAACGCCCAGGTACCAGGCGGCGTCGTTATGGACAATTCGAAGTAATCGTCAGTACTTCACGGGAAAGCCTCCGGTCAATCGGAGGCTTTCCCATTTAGAATCCTTTCTTGCCGTGTCGAACAGTCAAACCTCCATCCGTAAAATTCTGATCGCCAATCGCGGCGAGATTGCGCTTCGCATCCTGCGTGCCTGCCGCGAACTCGGAATTGCTACAGTCGCAGTCTATTCGGACGCAGATCGCGCCGCTCTGCATGTGCTCGAAGCGGATGAGGCGTATCGACTGGGACCGGCGCCAGCCACGGAGTCCTATCTGCGCGGCGACTTGATTCTTGACGTAGCCAGAAAATCGGGCGCACAGGCAATTCATCCGGGGTACGGGTTTCTCTCCGAAAACGCGAGCTTCGCGGAAGCCTGCGAACGTGCAGGCATCAAATTCATCGGGCCACCGGCGGATGCGATGCGCTCTCTAGGATCGAAGACGCGCGCTCGCCAGGCGGCGGATGCAGCGGGCATGCCGCGAACGCCGGGCTCGGTGAGAGGGCTGGCTTCGCTCGAAGAGGCTCACGCCGTCGCCGAGGAAATTGGCTACCCAGTGATGCTGAAGGCAGCAGCTGGCGGCGGCGGTAAAGGGATGCGCGCTGTCTTTTCGAGCGATGACTTGAGCGCAGCCTTCCCATCCGCGGCCAGCGAGGCGGAAAGGGCTTTTGGCTCCGGCGAAGTGTATCTGGAAAAACTGATCGAGCGACCGCGGCACATTGAGATTCAGATACTCGCCGATGAACACGGCAACTGCGTCTCTCTGGGTGAGCGAGAGTGCTCGGTGCAGCGGCGCCATCAGAAGGTGATTGAAGAAGCGCCTTCTGCGGTGGTTGATGAAGAGCTGCGGAGACGCATGGGCGATGCGGCTGTGCGCTTGGCGAAGTCGGCTGGATATACGAATGCCGGTACGGTTGAATTTCTTGTCGACGAGGAGCGTAACTTCTATTTCCTCGAGATGAACACGCGCTTGCAGGTGGAGCATCCGGTCACGGAACTGGTGACGGGGCTTGATCTTGTCCATTTGCAGATTCGCATTGCGCAGGGCGAACCGCTGCCGTTTAAGCAGGAAGACATTCGGCTGCGTGGTCATGCGATAGAGTGCCGCGTCTACGCTGAAGATCCGGACAACGGCTTCTTTCCTTCGCCTGGAAAGATCACGCGGCTGCTGCAACCCGGAGGGCCGGGGATTCGCGAGGACTCGGGCATTTACGAAGGTTGGGTGGTGCCGCTCGATTACGATCCTATGCTTTCGAAGCTGATTGCCTTCGCGCCGACGCGCGAGGCGGCGATTGCACGTCTGCTGCGCGCACTCGATGAGTACGTGATTGGTGGCATCCGGTCGAACCTCGGGCTCTTTGGCCGCATCCTGAGCGATGACGATTTCAAAGCCGCGCGCATTGACACCGACTACCTTGACCGGTTGCTCGCAGCAAACGGTCCCGCACTGGAAACCGGCGGGAGCGTAGATGCGGCTGCACTGATCGCTGCTGCGCTCTTTGAGAGCATGCGGCCGGCGAACGGCAACGGCCGCAACGGAGCTTCTGCAAATGGGGCGAAGGCTGACGCCAACGGTTGGAAGCACGCGGCGCGGCGCGAGGGCCTGCGCGCATGATTCTCCAGATCGAGATGAACGGCGAGCTGCGGCAGGTCGAGCTTACGCAGGTCGAAGGTGGGCAATATCGTGCGAGCATCGATGGCCAACCCGTCATCGATGTAGAGGCGCAGATGCTTCGTCCCGGCGTGCTTTCGCTGCACATCGCTGGCCATGCGTACCGTTGCGTGCTCGAAGAGAGCGCGGAAGGCTCCGCAATTTATCTGGGTGGCAGGCGGCTGGTTTATCGTGTCGATGATCCGCGTTCTCTCAAGTCACGCCGCAGCAGGCATGGTGGCGCAGAAGGTCCCAAACCGGTGACGGCACCGATGCCGGGACGTGTTGTGCGTGTCTTGGTCAACGTCGGCGATACAGTCGAAGCGCATCAGGGCATTGTCGTCATTGAGGCGATGAAGATGCAGAACGAACTGAAGTCGGCGAAAGCCGGCAAAATAGCTCAGATCCGAGTCGAGCCGGGCGGCACCGTTGCAGCTGGGGACGTGCTGGCCATCGTGGAATGAAATTTACGCACGATCTGCGCCGACCGCGTTATAGTGGAGCGGGCGTGTTTCGGACGCCTCCGTGTCCGCGGGAAGGGCTGAGCCTGCCGATGAGACTTGTGCCCCACAACCTGAAGACGAATCTTCTTTTCGCCCGTAACGCGGACGCCGGGCAGTGACATAAAAGGAGATCGTCATGTCCGGAAATCTTCCCGCGCCTATGCGCCATCTGCCACAGCAGCCCAGTCTGGAGCAGCTGAAAAAACAAGCCAAAGAATTGTTGGAGCAATATCGTGCTGGCGATCCGGCCGCCATCGCTGAAGTCAAACGCTTCGAGCGCCGGCCCGATCCTGCAACCCTCGCACTCCACGATGCCCAGCGTGTGCTCGCGCGATCGTATGGCTATGAAAGCTGGTCCAGGCTGAAGGCTTTTGTGGACGGGGTGAATATTGAGAGGTTCATCGAAGCGGTTAAGGCTGGGAATTTCCCTCAAGTGAGAAGCATGATTGCCGCGCGGCCGGAACTGGTCGATATGGATTTGAACGAGGGCAATGAGCACCGTGCCATTCACTATGCTGTCCTGCGCCGTGATGAGGCCATGGTTCGTCTGCTGATGGAAGCCGGCTCCAACGCCCGCAAAGGCATCTGGCCGCATCGCGATGCAACCTCGGCTCTGGGGCTGGCTCGCGAGCGCGAATACGACGAGATTGTCGCGATCATTGAAGAAGAAGAGCGGCACCGGCGGGAAGAGAATAGCTGTCCGAATGCGACAGTCTCTCCCGTTCAGGACGAGATCAGCAGTGCGATCCTGCGTGGCGACACGGCTACCGCTATCCGCTTGCTCAACGCGGACCGCTCTTTAATTCAGGCGTGTGACCGCGACGGATCTACTCCCCTGCACATCGCAGCGCAACAAACGAATGCTGAACTCGTGGCATGGCTACTGGAACGGCGCGCGAACGTTCGAAAGCTCGACCTGCGTGGTTTGACTGCTCTTGACCGTGCTGCCCTCTCGGCAGATTCGCGAAATAACAATGCACAGCGTTTCCCTGTTGTCGCCAGAATTCTTCTGGAACACGGCGCGGAGATCACGATCTACGCCGCGGTCGCCCTTGCGGATGCCGAACGAACTCGCAAAGTGATTCAAGCAGAGCCAGATCTGCTGCGGCGAATCGACAACAGTGGTGGACTACTTAGCCTTGCAGTAAATCATGGGCAGCTGGAGATCGTCCGGCTTCTGCTTGATCTCGGCGCTGATGTCGATGAAAGGAAGATGCTCGATCAGGTGGAAGAACCGACGCTCACCTGGGGCATGCCTCTGTGGTACGCGGCGCTGGCTGGGCAGTTGGAGATCGTCCGGCTCCTGCTCGATCGCGGTGCTGATCCAAATGCCAATGTGTATGCTTCCGGCTGGCCCCTCCGGAATGCCTGGCAACATGAGGATCCATCCGTAAAACTTTTGCTGTTGGAAAGAGGCGCGAAAGCGCACCCATACATGGTTGCCGAGATGCACGATGTCGCCGAGGCGAAGAAACTGCTTGCCGGCGAGCCGTCGGAAGACGTGGTGCAGGAGCTACTCTGGTCGGCGGCAGATCACGGATGCGCGGAGATCGTCACGCTGGCGCTTTCGCATATGAAATGGCCAGCCAGTGACCCAAGATGGCATTGGGTTCTGATGCAACCGCCACGCGGTGCGGAAGGCGATGCAGGGGACAATGAAGGGCACTTTCGCGCCATGGACGCGCTGCTGCAGCATGGCATCGATGCAAACGTCAGTAGTCGCATGGGCCAGACTGTTCTTCACTTTACAGCTGCGCACCACGGCAACTTAAGCGATGCGGCACGGGTGCGCTTTGCGGGCATGCTGCTCGATCGTGGCGCAAGGCTCGACATTCGGGATGATCTGCTCCGCTCTACTCCGTTGGGATGGGCTTGCCGCTGGGGTCGTACAGGGTTGGTTCAGTTCTTGATCGAGCGCGGCGCTCCAGTCCGTGAACCGGATGCTGATCCCTGGGCGACACCGCTGGCATGGGCCAGAAAGATGAAACACGATGCGGTCCTCGCGATTCTTCAGCAGCATGAATGAGCTTACGCCGTAACTACTTAGCGCCAAAAAGGATTTTCATCTGGCTCAAATTTCCGAATTGTTTGCAGGCCCGCGCATTTTGCGCTCAGGGTACTTATGCCCTATAGTCGAGATAAGATGCGTGGACTGTACGCCAGAGAACAATCGCAGCGATGGTCCGGGATGAGTGCCTCCTGGTCTAGATGGCTCGCGGTTCTCTGTGTTGCGCTCGTCCTGTTGACCGGGTTCATCCAGGTTGTGCACACGCATCCTGCCGGACAAGTAGATGAAGGCTGCTCTCTTTGCAACACCGCGCACAATGTGGTGCAGACGGTTGCTTTGGTGTGCATCGCCGTATCAATCCATCCGGTATGGCGCATTGCTTCGGGAAAACCAACCGATCGGCCTCGCCAGAAATTCCTTCTCAAGCTCGCCAATCGACCTCCGCCTGTGTCCTTGATCGCTGCTTAATCCAGTTTTTGATCAAGGCAACACAACAAGTTTTTCGGAGGTCTTTATGCACACATTTTTACGTGGCATCGTTTCCGCATTTTTTAGAATCTGCGGCATTGCCGTTTTCTCAGGCGCGCTTTTCGCGCAATCTACCGGCAACTCGGGCACGATCAGCGGTACAGTTACGGATCCGACTGGAGCCGTTGTCTCCGGCGCTACAGTCACCATTCACAATCCAGTCAGCCAGTACGAGCGCACGATAACTACGGATAAGACCGGTCACTTCCAGTTTCCGAACGTCCCTTTCAATCCGTATCACCTTACCGTCACGATGACCGGCTTCAGCAGCGCTGCCCAGGATGTGGATGTCGGCTCGGTTGTTCCCGTCAGCGCGAATGTCAACCTGAAGGTTGGCTCGGCGGCAAATACGACTGTGGTGGTTACGGGTGAAGATCTGGTTGAAAACGATACGACCATGCACACAGATATCGACCGTGGTCTGTTCGAGAAGTTGCCGCTGGAGAGTCAGTCGTCGTCTGTGAGTTCATTGGTGACACTGGCCTCTCCCGGCGTTGCGGCAGATTCCAATGGACTTTTCCATGGACTGGGCGACCATGCACAGAACTCGTTTTCCGTTGACGGGCAGCCCATTACCGACCAGCAGAGCAAAGTCTTTTCCAATCAGATTCCGGCCGAATCAGTTCAGTCACTGGAAGTGATCGACGGTGCTCCGCCGGCTGAATACGGTGACAAAACAAGCCTGGTGATTAAGGTGACGACGCGGTCAGGCCAGGGTCTGACCAAGCCAACAGGCAGCATCTACACCTCTTACGGCACCTTCGGTTCGGCCACAGCAGGTTTCGATCTTGGATACGGAGGCGACAGTTGGGGCAACTTTATCGCTGCCAGCGGACTGAAAACCAGCCGCTTTCTCGACCCGCCGGAGTTTGCCGTTTTTCACGATAAGGGCAACGAGCAGAATATTTTTGACCGTGCCGACTACCAGTTTTCGCAGAAGGATTCGGTCCACCTCAACTTGAACTACTCGCGCTCGTGGTTTCAGACGCCGAACGCGTATGACAATCTGAATGTTTTAGACCAGAACGGAAACAGTGTCGGGGAGACCGATCAGAAGTCGAAGATTGAGACCTTCAATATAGCGCCGACCTACACGCGGCTCGTAAGTAATTCCTCGGTCTTCAATCTCGGCGCATATGTCCGGAAAGACGCTTATAACTACTACCCCAGCAGCAATCCGTTCGCGGATCTTGGCCCGATCCAGCAGGAGAGCATCCAGCAGCACCGGACACTTCTCAACGTCGGTGCGCACAGCGACATTTCTTATGTGAGGGGAATCCATAACTTCAAAGCCGGCGCAGTGTACGAGCAGACGATCCTGCGCGAAAACAATGCACTGGGCATCATCGATCCTGGATTGAATGCGCCCTGCCTCGACGCGGATGGAAATCCAGTGAACGGGTTCTCCGAGGCTTCGCAGTGCGCTGCTGCAGGCGATCAGGCAAACCCCAATTTCGATCCGGACTTGCTGCCATACGACCTGACGCGCGGCGGCGGCCTCTTCGGCTTCCACGGCCACACAGATGTGAAGCAGTTGGCCATGTACGTTGAAGATCAGATCACGGCAGGCAACTGGCTCTTCAATCTTGGCATTCGCGGCGACTTGTATAACGGCTTGACCGTTGCGCGCGAGGCACAGCCCCGTCTCGGCGCTGCCTACAACATCAAGCGGACAAGCACGGTGCTGCGCGTCTCCTATGCTCGTACGCTGGAAACGCCGTTCAACGAGAATCTTGTGTTGTCGAGCCAGGGGTGCGTGGATCCGGTGCTTGCTCCACTGCTGGCCTGCACGCCCGGAGTTTCAGGACAACTCAACCCCGGTTTCCGCAATGAGTTCCACGCAGGACTTCAGCAGGCATTCGGCAAGTATCTTGTTCTAAGCGGCGAGTACATCTGGAAGTACACGCACAACGCCTACGACTTCAGTGTCCTCGGCAATACGCCGATTACGTTTCCAATTAACTGGCACAACTCGAAGATTCCCGGCTTTACGCTGCGCGCCGATGTCCCCAACTACCACGGCGTCAGCGCCTTCGTAGTTATGTCATCAGTGGCTGCCCGCTTCTTCCCACCTCAGGTTGGCGGAGCAGGCGCAACCGTCGGACAGAGCGGCTATCCGTTCCGCATCGATCACGACGAGCGTTACAACCAGACGACGCATATCCAATATGAGCTGCCTTTCCGCAAGAGCACGTGGTTTGGCTTTAACTGGCGTTATGACAGTGGTCTGGTGGCTGGCTCAGTTCCCTGTTACAACGCGACCGATCCGAACAGTCTCTGCAATCCGATCAATGGCGGCACGTCCATTTCGCTGCCGGATGGGCGTCCGGGAATTGATTTGAGCGGCCTCACTCCCGACCAGCAGTTCCAGGCTGGGCTCACCTGCGATGGTGTGCGTGCCACACCAACCTCAGGGTTCACGCAATGCGATGCAAGTGGCCTTACTTCCAAGCTCGTGAGCATTCCTGCCCCGGGAACAGAAAATGACGATAAGAACCCGCCGCGCATTCAACCGCGGAGCCTCTTCGATATCGCAGCCGGAGAAGACAACATCTTCAATGGCGACCGCTATCGCTGGGGAGCGCGCATTACCGCTGTCAACGTGACGGACAAGTACGCGCTCTACAACTTCCTTTCAACCTTCAGCGGCACGCACTATGTGACGCCGCGCGCGATCACAGGACAGATCAGCTTCTCGTTCTAGGAAAAGACTGGCAGAGCAGGACACGGTTGCTCCGCCGGTCTTTCATTCCACGGTTTGCTTTGCACCCGAGCGCCAGCTACTGTATGCCGCATCCAGCACGCGCTGGTTATGCAGGCCATCTTCGCCCGGCGCGAGGTAAGTGCCGCGACCTGCAATCGCAGCCGAAAAGGCATCGATCATGCGAGTGTAGGCGTCGGCATTAGACACGCGCTGGTGTGCTGCAACTTTGTCCTGACGGTATAAGACAACATCGACAGGATGATCGACGGTCAATCCGTTTTCACAAAGAATGACACCCGTCTCTCCGGTTATTTCGATGAGCGAGCGGTAAGAGCCGCGCGTGGTGACGGAGACTGCACCCATCGCGCCATTGCCGAAGGCCATGTTGACGACAGCGTGCGATTCGACAGCGCCGGATTTTTCGTCTCTGCGCGCAAGCGTGCTGACCTCGGTGATATCGGTGGCAAGCACGAAGCGCAAAGCATCGAGACAATGAATGGCGACGTCGCCGATGGGGCCACCTGTCGCGAGCGTTGGGTCGTAGATCCACGCGCGGGGACTCTTTTCCGCGTTGTAGCAGAACTGTGAGTGCGCGAGTAGCGGCTGACCGATGCGGCCCTCGGCGATCCATTCACGGATAAGCTGCGCGCTGGCGTTGTAGCGCATGTTCTGCGCAACACCAAAGACGACGCCGGCCGCGCGTGTCGCGAACAGCATCTTTTCAACTTCAGCTGCATTCATCGCCAGTGGTTTTTCGCAAAGAATGTGCTTGCCGTATTGCGCCGCGAGCAGTACGTGCGGCAGGTGCAGCGAGTCGGGTGAAACAATAAAGACTGCGTCAATGTCGGGCGAAGCGCAAAGTTCCTCAGCGGAGTCAAACACATGGGGGATATGAAATTCTCGCGCATCGGCCTGCGCCTTTGCCGGGTCGCGTCGCCATATTCCTGCCACTTGTGCTCCAACAAAGGCGGGCATAAGGCGTTTGCGAGCGTGGTGGCCGAAGCCCAGAATGCCGTAACGGATCATTGTGCTCTCTTTCCTCAGCTTCAAATTAAAACGCCCCTCCTGGATTGGCCAGGATGGGGCATCTCGATTCTATTGATTTCTCATTGAGCGCCATTTTTGAAGACATTTTCAGCAAAGAAGTTTTCGACACGGGCTTCGTCGCGCAGCATTTCGAGGTATGCATTCCTGAGCAACTGCTGGCGAGCATCGCGCAACTGCCCGCGGATGGTCTGTTGTACGCGCGGGTCGTTTAGTTCGCGCTGGCCCGCTGCCTGCTTGTCGATGAGCTTGAAAATGGCATAGCCGACCTGTTTATGCGCATTGTCATAAACAGGCATGATTTCGGTGATCTGTCCTGGCTGGAGCTTGCCGATGGCGTTGTAGACATCCGGGCTGGCGCGCAGTTGTGTTTCTGAGACGAAGCCCATATCGCCGCCGTTCGAAGCCGTGTCCGGGCGCTCGGAGAAGTTCTGCGCGAGCAGGCCAAAGTCCTCGCCGCTCTCCAGGCGATTGTGGAGCGTTTCGATTTTCTTCTTTGCTTCGGAGTCGTTCGTGGCCTTGCTGTTCTGCAGGTTGATGGACTGCTGCTGCGGCGGCAGCGGGACAGAAGTCACCATGATCTGCGCGAGGTGATACATCGGCTCGATGAGATTGAACTCGGATTTGTGAGCGTTGTAATACGCCGCGATGTCTGCGTCAGTGATGTTGATCTTCGAGTTGATCTCTTTGTTGAAGAGCTTTTCTTCTGTCTTGGCGCGACGAATCTGGCGCTTCATGTCGTCCAGCGTGAGGTGCTTTTCCGCCAGGCGCTTGTTGAACTCCTCCTGAGTATAAGGAGCTTTATATTCGTTGATCTGGTTATCGACTTCCTCGTCCGTTGCGGTCAGGTTCAACTTCGCAGCGCGCTCCATCAGAATCTCTTCGTCAATGAGAGTACGAAGAACATTCAACCGCACGACATCGGCCTGTTCCTTCGAGGGCTGCTGCTGCGACTCGCCGAGATTCGTCTGGTAGAGATCTTCCACTTCAGAGCGCATGATGGGTTTGCCGTTGACCGTCGCCACGACGTCCGGGCCGTGCGTACGGCGGCAGCCAGCGACGCCGACAAAGCAGAGCGCAGCCACTCCAAGGAAAGCCATCTTCTGGGGAAATTTCAATGTCTGGTACAGGGTGTTGCCGTTCAATAAGGGTTGCAACCGGTGTCTCCTTGGGAGCGCGCCGCTCGCACTCGCCAGTCTATTCAGAATAATCTTCGCATTCATCGCTGAAAAGTCGTCGCTACCTGTCGCCAGGACTCTTTGCTGTGCCTTTGAGCTGTGATGGTTGAGTCGGTTCAGGTGGCGTGACGCCTTCAGCCTTCAGGGCGCGATCAATCGCCAGCCATACCTGTGATTCGGGAAGAGCCCCGGAAAGGCGCTCGCCATTGATGAAGAGTGTCGGCGTGCCGTCAACTCCGAGCGTATCGCCCTCCTTCAGGGAAGAGCGCACCGCCGAATCATCCTGCTTTGCGAGGCAGGCATCGAGCTTCGCGGTATCGAGCTTGCTGCGCTGCCCCTCGTCTCGCGCCAGCTTATCGAGCATGGCCGCCGACTTGGCCGGATCGCGCTGTGGACCGCTTATGTCGTCACCATGCGTATGCAGATAGTCGACATAGTTCCAGTAGGCATTCGGGCTTTGCGCGGAAAGGCAGTTGGCGTTGATCGCGGCGCGCAGCGCCCAGGGGTGGATCTCGATCAGAGGATAGTCCTTGTAGACGATCCGGATTTTGTCTTTGTAACGGTCGATTGTGTCCGGAAAGAGCTGTGAATGCATACGCGCGCAGTAGGGGCACTCAAGATCATCAAAGTTAATGATCGTGACCTTCGCTTGCGGATTGCCGCGCACGGGCCGGCTGTCAGTCGAGATCAGCTCCGCCGGATCTTTGCTGATGTCCCACTTCGAGAGGCGTGCGAGCGTGTTGCCATCTCTCGAAAGGAGAAAGCTCAGCGTCTGTTTCTTCGTCGGATCGGCAGACGAAGTAAATGTAATCGGCACAGTGTCAAATCCAGCGATGTCGCTCTTGCTGCGAAGACCCACATCCACCATCCAGTCCTGCGGGACATTGAGCTGCGAGCGCACGAGAATCTCGATGCGGCGGTCAACTTTTGGGCTTAGAGGGGTGTCCTGCGCCTTGCATCCGGCTGCCAGAAAAACTAGCAGGCAGCCAAAGAAAAACCGGGTTCGAAACAAGAAAACCACCTTTCTCCGGTGGGAGAAATCTATCTTCTGATTATCTCATTTAGAGTGAGCGGGTGTGTGTTCAGACGCCTTGAACGCGAGCCCTTCAAATCGGGTATAGACGAATGGCCGCACCGCGCCGGTCGGAGTGCGGTGCAGTACCTCGGTGCTCTCAACCAGACGGAAATGCTCATCCAGTTCTCGCGCGAGAGATTCAGCAGAATAGCAGACGACATCCAGCCCGCTGCAGCGGGCCGGTCCGGTTGGGGCGAACGCGGCGACGATGAGAGTGACCGGCGGGTTTAAGTGACCGGATCGCCTGCCGGATGTATGCGGAGCGCTGCACTTCCGAAGTAAGAGAGTGAAAGGTGGCGCGCTCGTGCCAAATGTCACAGGCGTGACGGGGAAGCTCAGCCAGCGTTACGTCCTCCGCGATAAAGCGGATCCGATCGGCATCTTCGCCGAGTTGCTTTTTCGCTTTCTCAAGAGCCTTGGCAGAGATGTCAAGGATGGTCAGATTCCGGTATCCTCGGGCGAGCAGGTCGTAGGCCAGTGTGGATTGTCCGGCGCCGACATCAATGATGGAAGCCGAAGGTCCTGCATGTGTGTGCTCGATGAATGCAAGGGATGTTTCCAAATGGGGGCGGTACCAGCTGACAGAGTGTGGCGCTTTCGTACTGTGGAGTGCATCCCAGCGTGCCTTCAGGTTCATCTTCAAAATATGCGCGCGGCGCGGCGTAGGCTGCCGGCGGAGCCGACTCCGGCCAGGGTAAAGCTGTAGAGATACTGCGTGTCATCGCGCACTGTTCCCAGTGAGTAGCGACGCACCTCAAAGCTCAGTCCGCAGCAGTCCCAGTTGTAGGCCGCCTGACCGGCGCCGTATTGCAGCTGGTTCTGGACAAAGTCGTACCCGATGCTGGTTCCGGCGCTGAGTCCTGCCTTAGTGGACCCGCCATAGCTCGCAGCGAAGCGCAGCTGGTTGTAATTGGAAGTCGCATTGAGGACGGCGCCCTGCGAAGTCTGGGTTACGAGCGGCGCTTCGGGCGCATTCAGATGAAAATCACCCACCGAGAGAGCGTAATCGCCCTTCTTGTATTGTGCATACACATTGCTTGCGGTGATGCGCCCCAGCCGCGGATCGTAGTCAAGATCCCACTCCACATCCGTTGCCGATGAAGTCCGCATGTCCAGGCGTGAAATGACCGGCGAAAAAGTACGGGGTCCGGTGAGAAAGGCCACTCCGGTCAGATCCAGCGTCGTCGTCAACACATTGCGAGTGCCAGGAGTGACAGCGCCGCCAAAGTCGCTATTGAAGAAATATTTCTGCGCCACTTGCCACGAAAGCCAGTCGACCGTGCCACCTCCGCAGAGGTCGTCAGGGCCGAGCGCCTCATCGCCCTTGCAGGGGTGGGGATGGAGGTGTCGAAGAAAAACACGCTGCGTCAGCGAATAGTCAAGCTCGCTGGTGTCGCTTGCAATATCAACGTCATCGAAGCGCAGGACTGAATCGAAATTGTCGATGCCCGAAACGAAGTGATACTGAATGTCCGGCTCAATGGCATGGCGAATGTCGCCGCCAAGCAGATGCAGCAACCAAGGCGCGGTAAAGTCGCGCTCCACCGCAGGGGGACGCAAGTCGATGCCTACTTCAAAATCCTTGCGGTTCAGGCTGGCATCGCGTTCGCTGGGCACGATACCCAGCGGGGCCGGGTTCTGGCTCTTCCCGTAGAACGTGTCGCGTATCGCGATCTCCGGGCGGAAGGTCCAGCCGCCAACGGAAAATGGCAGCGCCAGGTGAGGATAGATGTCGACGCGCGGAACTCCCCGGGCTTTGAACGTTGCCGTGTTCATGGCGTTTGCAGGTTCGGAGCGGGACAGCGCTGCCACCGAGGTAATGCCGCCCCACATCAATGGCGAGTTGCCCAGGTACTGGTCTTCGCCTTCGAGTAACAGGGACGGCAGGTGCAGAATGCGGATTTCAGCGTTCGTCGTGCTGTTCTGGAAGCTTTGATAGCGGTCCAAGAGCAGGCTTTCCGCGTAGCTGTTGAGCGCGTGAGTGCCAAAAAGCTGCGATTTCACCTCGGAATTGATTGCGATGGCATAGCTTTCTTCAAAGGCCTGGCGATAGGCGTAGGAACTGAGATACTCGGCATCGACGATAGCGCGTGTATGCTGACCCCAGTCGCGGCGGCCATCGACCAGCAGATCGGTGCCGCCCTGGTTTTCCGTCCCGGGTAACCGGTCGAACAGCGCGTGATAGCGCACGTTAAAGAAATTCTCGCCGAAGCCGCGATAGCGGTACATGGCCATGGGCGAGAAGCCGCGCTTTGAAAAATACTCCGAACCAACAGTCAGATCGGAGTTGCGGCTGAGAGGGAAGTAGATTTCCTCCCCCAGAATGAATCCTTTGGTGGTGCTGTTGCCCACAATCGGCAGCAGAAAGCCTGCACTACGTGTCTCCTCGCCGACCGGATGCGTTGCGTAGGGCAGATAAAGCAACGGCACACTGAGCAACTCGAACCATGTATTACGGGCGCTGGCAATTCCATTGGTTAGGTTGATCTGTTTTGAAAGCAGCCGCCAGTCCGGTTTTGGCAGGCGGCAGGAGGTCATCGTTCCGTCGATGACTTGGTAGCGGCCTGTTCCGAGCTTGATGACCTCGCGGCCAGTGATGGCAAACGGGTTGGGTGAGGTGAAGACCATCCGATTGTGGGGCCCGGCAGCGACGCCCAGCGTGCCGACAACGTCGTAGAAGTGGGCGGTGTCCTCATCAAGATTCATCATGCCGTGTGTGGCTGTAATGTGCTCGTTATCCGGGCTGCCGTCGACGATGAGGTGGCCTTCTCCAACCACTTCGCCCGTATCACGGTTGTAGGTGACCGTGTCCGCCTGCACCGCGTAGCTCTTATAGAGAATAAGGACATTGCCGGTCAGCGTATATACGTTGTTCTGCTCGCGCTGCTTGTTGGCATGAATCTCAACCGGAACGCCGGTCTGCGGCGCGGGCATGATCTTCGCTACTGGAATGTCAGCGGCTGCGCTGGGATCGTCGGGGAGTTCGTCCGCGACAGCATTCGGCGCCCCTGCGGCCGGAGGAAACTGCTTCGTTACTGCCTGCGGCCAAAGCTGCGGATGACAGAGGTAGAGCAGCGTGATACATAAAAAGATGCGGGCTCTCATCACGAGGGGCAATATCCGGGGTCCTTGGCGCACGGTGTTTGTGCGCTGGGGTGGAAATCTCAGCATAACAAAGCTCCCATGCACGATTTAGGAGTTGCCTCTGGGCCAGGGTTAGGCCTTCAGGGAGGAGAAAGCGCCGCTGCTCTGGTGTATGACAACTCGTTGGCTCGCCGCTGTTGGAGATTGTCCAGCAAGTGAGCTGTGCGTGTCTCCGCTGCCTCCGGTCTTTAAGAAGAGCAGAAAGGATGCGCTCGGTCCCGCAAGGACAGGCAAGCATCCACAGAAATACGGGGAACTCCATTGAGCACATCGACCTCAAGCCTGCAAATTGATTCTGCCGCTAGCACACCAGCTTCATGGAAAGACGAAGTCAATGCCCGGCTAGCCGCGCACCGCACCCGCCGCACGCGCACACCCGACGGGCAGTCCTCGCTCCCGGGCTTCGAAGACACCACGCGCCGCAAAGAGTCCCAGGCTACCAACGTAGCCGCGCGCGTCGCCGAGCGTTATGCCAAGGCCCCAACCTACAGCGAAATGCTGGCTGCGCAGGCAGCCGCCGCCCGTGCAGCCGAGGCTGCGGCTGAAGTGGCCGCGCAGGCGCATGCCACCACTCAGGCCGTCCTGGCGGGCCTGGAGATCGACGAAGAGGCTTCAGATCCGGTCGCCATTGCCGAGGCGCCTGCGCGGGAATCGATTGAAGCCGAGCCGGTCGCCGAACGATCTGAAGCGCGCCCTTCGCAGGCGCGTCGTCCTCTGATCACCGAGATCGTCGATCCTTTTGAAGAGGCTACCGTCGCTCCCACGCAGCCGCTTCCTGCAAAACTGATCGAATTTCCGCGTGAATTGATTGCCACACGCAAGGCCCGTCCGCGGCTTGCCGAAGGGCCGCTGCGCGAGACGGACGCCGCGCCCGACGGCTCACAGCTACGCATCTTTGAAGTCGAGCCGGAGACCATTTCCAAGGAGCCGGTATCGGACTCCGTGCTGCCGGAATGGCACTCGATCCGCCTCGATGCCAAGCCGAGGGAAGAGTATTACGCGCCTAAGGCCACTTCGAGTGAAGACCACACGCCGCTGGCCCCGGTCTTCGAGTTGCCGCTACAGACGGCTACGATCGGAGATCGCATTATGGCAGCAATCGTAGACGCTTCGCTGGTGATCGCGGCATTTCTGCTCTTTGTGCTGGTTTTTGTCGCGTGCACGGCGCATCCGCCAATGGGAAAATCCGCGTTGGCTGCGTCAGGCTCCGTCCTGTTTGGCCTGTCAGTGCTCTACCAGTGGCTGTTTTTCTCGTACCTGGATGCGACGCCGGGCATGCGCTACGCAAGAATCGCGCTCTGCACCTTCGATGACGACAACCCCACGCGTAAGACAATGCGCTTTCGCGTAGGGGCGTTACTACTTTCAGCCATGCCACTGGGTCTGGGCTTCCTGTGGGCGTTCTTCGATGAAGACCACCTGGGATGGCATGACCGTATCACGCGCACCTACCAAAGGAGCTATCGCTAGGCCAACGCAGCTACCACTAGCAAGGGGCTTGAGCCTGTTCAGCAGCTACCGCGGCTCCAATGATGCTGACGGTCGGGTCTTCCGACAGAAGTTCCAGCGTATAACTCTGCAGCGGGCTCATCTTCACCATTTCGTAGAGATACTGCTTGAGCCGGGAGAGATCGAGCCGCTGGATATCACGGCCAGTAAAGTAAAACTTGCCCGGACCTTCCAGATGAATCTGCGTGGCCGTAGCCGCTGCCAGCGCGCGATGGTAGCGTTCGACGAATTCCTGACAGCGTTTGTCGCCTTTCTTGGCAGCGGCAAAAACCTCATCCGGCTCCAGGTCGAGGAAGCGCAGCCGCATGGCTCGATGGCCCATGATACCTTCCAGGTGGCCGCGCCCTCCGCAGCCGCAGTAATTCTCTTTTGGGTCGAGCGAAACAATGGTGTGGCCGCCTTCCCAAGGACCTCCAGCGTCCGGATACCGTCCGAAGCCGATCCCATTTCCGATCGTCCAGACGCGAATGAGGCGGTCGAGTTGACCGCGCGTTGCCGCCAGTCCCGCAGCGGCTGCATCAGCGTCATTGAAAACGCTGACGCGGCTGTCGATGCCACGAGCCTTCAGGCCAGCCTGTATGGTGTCGGCGACGCGCGCGCCTTTCAGCTGAGGCAGGTTCGGTGAGTCCTCAACAATACCGGACCGGATGATGCCCGGCATGGCGACGCCGATGGCGTCGATCTTTGTTCCTTCGGGAATGAGGGCCTTGATCTCATCGCAAATGCTCTCGCTGAGTGCGTCGGCAGGGACTTCAATGAGTCCGCTGGACTCGTCCATGTTTTCAGGGAACCTGCGTGTGCTGCCCGTGATCTTGTGATCTTCCACGAAGCCCGACCGGATGGCCTCTGTCATCACAACGCCGATGGTCTTTGCCATGTTTGCCCTCTTTCACCTCTGGAGCGCGCTATTCAAATTTCGCCAGGCGATTGACGCCGTTAAAGGCGGCCGCCTTGTAGCACTCAGCCAGGGTGGGATAGTTAAACACCGAATCGATGAAGTAGTCTACCTTGCCACCCAAAGCCATGACAGCCTGACCGATGTGCACCAGCTCCGCCGCGCCCTCGCCAATAATGTGCACACCCAGAATCTCCCGCGTTTCGCGATGAAAGATCAGTTTCAGCCGTCCGGTTGTATCGCCGCGAATCTGCCCGCGGGCGATTTCGCGATAATACGCTACGCCGACTTCATACGGAACGTCTTCTTCCGTGAGCTGTTCTTCTGTCTTGCCGATGAAGGAAATCTCCGGGATGGTGTAGATCCCATAAGGGTAAAAGCCGGGATTCGACTGCTCGTTTTCGTCGCCATAGGCCCGGGCCACAGCGATGCGGCCCTGTTCCATTGAAACGGATGCGAGGCTGGGAAAGCCGATCACGTCACCGACGGCGAAGATATGCGGTACCTTAGTGCGGAAATCCTTGTCGACGGGAATGCGGCCGCGCGAATCGGCCTCAATGCCGGCTGCCGATAAATTGAGCTCGTCGATGTTTCCCTGCCGGCCAACGGCATAGAGCAGCGCGTCCCCCGAGATACGCTTCTTGCTTTCAAGGTTGGCTACCACGCCGCCGCCCGAACCTTCTTCGACACTCTCCACTTCCTCGGCAAGGCGCATGGTCACGCGGCTGTCGCGCAAGTGGTAGCTAAGTGCTTCGACGATCTCCTGATCGGCGAATTCAAGTAGCTTAGGGCGCTTCTCAATCAGCGTGACACGCACGCCAAGCGCGGCGAACATGCAGGTGTATTCCACGCCGATGACACCGCCGCCGACGACAATCAGCGTCTTGGGCAAGTCCTGTAGCTCAAGAACCTGGTCGCTATTGATGATCGTCTTTCCATTGATAGGGACCTTGGGACTGCCGGCGGGCTTGGTGCCGACACAGATGATGATCTTTTCGGCATGGAAGGTATTGGTGCCGCGTCCGCCATCGACGCGAATCGTGTTCGGGTCAACGAAGCTGGCGACTCCAGTCAGCACATCCACGCCATTGCGTGAAAGCTGCGCCTCGGTCACGTCAATCTCAGTCTTGATGACGTGCTGTACGCGGAAGGCAAGATCGGACATGGTGATCTTTTCCTTCACGCGGTAATTCATGCCGTAGATGGAGCGGTAGGTGTAGCCCGAGAGATGCAGCACGGCCTCGCGCATCGTCTTGCTGGGGATGGTGCCGGTGTTGATACAGACGCCGCCTACCACGCTGCGCATTTCAATCAGCCCAACGCGTTTCCCCTTCTTTACCGCGGATACTGCAGCGCGTTGTCCGGAAGGGCCAGAGCCGATGACGAGCAAATCGTATGTGTCCATGAGGAGTCCGCGGTGTTCAGGATATTTTTAAGATTCTCAGATGCAACACACTACTGTAACTCTGCAACCGTCAACTTTGTGCAAATGTGTTTTGCGATTCGGTGAATCCGGTGCTCTTTTGAGGCGCTGTTCGGGAAAGAGAATTCTACCCCCTGCCCGCTACACTTTGAATAATGCAACTTTACGCCATTACTGACCGCAGGCTTTTTGCCAGCACCGAGGCGCTGGTAGAACAGGCCGCGCAGTGGGCCAAAAACGGCGTTGACTTCGTGCAGATTCGCGAAAAAGACCTCCCGGCCGCAGATCTGACTGCGCTGGCCGCCGGAATTGTTAGCACTGTACGGTTGACCGGAGGCGGCGCACGCGTCCTTCTGAATGGCTCGGTGGGGATCGCGGCCGCGACCGGCTGTGACGGCATACACCTGACGGCTGACTTGCCACCCTCTGCTGTCGCGGATGCAGGGGCGGTCATGAGCCGCGCTGTGGCCGATCCGGTGATCAGCGTTTCCTGTCATACGCTTTCCGATATCGCCCGCGCCCGTGATCAGGGCGCGACCCTGGCTGTCTTCGCGCCGGTATTTGAAAAGAGGTCGGGTGCGGAGATCATTCCTGGGCAAGGACTGGACGCGCTCGCTTCAGCGTGCCGCATCGCTGGACCTATGCCTGTCTTTGCCCTCGGAGGCGTTACCGCCGCAAACGCGCGCAATTGCGTGAACGCGGGCGCGTCAGGGATTGCGGCCATTCGGCTGTTCGCCTCGAATGACTGGCGCAATTTGCAATTGCCTGGCTGAAGACTACTTGCTGACCGGAATGTCCGATGGGAGGGAGCGGTTGCGGTTTTTCAACCATTCGAGAGTAATGCCCTGAGCGACCGTCGCGGGAGCTTTCTCATCCACGTCGGGCATAAAGATTTCAAGTCCGGCCTGGGCAGTCATGCGGGTGGTGCTACCGACGATCTGAGCTTGATAGTTGACGAGATCGAGATCGAACCACGGATCCTGGGAAGCGTCGATCAATGTGAGATCGACGTTGTGCATGGTCAGCTTGCCGAAATCGAGCGTGCCGCCTTCGAGGCGAAGAAAGTTGTGCCACTTGGCGAGTTCGGCGTCATCGTTGGGCGCGTTGCCGTAGATGACTTCAATGTCAGGGGGCTTTACGTTCACCGCAGTCAGCTGGCCGCGAATGTGCGGCGGAGGAAGCACCTCTTGGGTGTCAAAAAAGATGTCGTTTCCCGCTACCTGAATGCCGGGGATGTTGGTCGTGTGCACTAGGTCGGAGAGTTCAACATGGAAGCCGCCGAGGAGGCCCTTCAGCGGAATCTTCAACGCGCTGATCTTGGCGACGTGGAATTGCACGCGGCCATCCGGTGTGGACGAGAGCTGTCCTTCGATCTCGACTGGAATGGGAATGACCTTATGTGCGGTTCCATGCACTTTCAGCTGATCGCCATCGGGCAGGATCGTGATGTTTTTGAGCGGGGCGTCGGAAGGCAAGCTCATGCTGAGGTAATTGGCAATATCTCCGATATTGACGCGAATAACGCCCTTTCGAATCTGCAGGACGAAGGAATCGGGGTCGTCGAAGGATGGCGTGACCTGCGGGCGGGTGCGCTCCATTTGTCCACTGATCCAGCGGATATAGACGCGAAAGTTCGGCCCTTTGCGGAGGAGTATGTTGTGCGCGTAGACCGAGGTGGGCGCGAGGTCATCTTTGGCGTTGGACGCGCCGATCGCTCCGGATGTTGACGCCGTCTGCGCGGGCGCAGCAGAATGCGACCGCATCTGCCAGAAAATCCAACCGAGGCAACAGATGGCAATTGCGATAATGGAAACGAGAAGGGCCGTGCGTGGGCGAGTCACTGCCTCATCTTAGAGGTGATGTTGAGCGGAACAGTTGGATGCGGAGTGCTTCTTGCTCCATGAAAAATTCGAGCAGTCTTCGAAATCTGCCATTTGACCCGCAGGGCTTCCGTCCTTACCCTTGAATTAGACCTTTCCAACAACTGCGAGGCTTGCCATGCTGATTACCATTGCTGACCTTGAGCGGGAGCCGCTCGTATTTGACGTTTCCCTCTCCTCCGGCGAGATCGACTACGGTGAAGAGGTCAAGCAACTGGGACCACTTGGAGTGGCCGGGCGTGCCGAAGTGATCCAGGAGCATCGCGGGCCGCGCGAGATCGTGCCCGACATCCGGCTGCGGGCGGCATATCAAGGCAAGGTGGAAGTAGCCTGTGCCCGGTGTCTGGAGCCCGTGGAGCACGCCTTAAAAGGCGATTTCGACCTCATTTTTCGCCCTTTAGGTGTCGATTCAGGCGCTTCCGAGCGCTCCATTAACACAGATGAGACCGAAATCGGTTATTATCAAAAGAGCGGCCTTGTGCTCGAGGACGTACTGCGGGAGCAGGTGCTTTTGTCCCTGCCCGCCAGAACACTCTGCCGCCAGGACTGCAAAGGACTTTGTCCGCGCTGCGGCCAGAACCTGAACTCCGAAGCCTGTACCTGCGATGCGGCGCCTGTTGATCCGCGATGGGCTGCGTTGTCGGATCTGGGTGGCCGGATGAAGTCGTAAAGTTTTAAGAAACAGCCTTTTGCCTGCCTCGGGAATGAGACGGGCTGTTTGCATGAAAGGAATCTGCAATGCCGAATCCAAAGCGGCGCCACTCCAAGGCCCGCACCTCCAAACGCCGCGCACATGATGCGCTGACTGCCACCGGTGTTTCCGAGTGCCCGAACTGCCATGAGCGCAAGCTGCCTCACCGTGCCTGCCCCAAGTGCGGCACCTACAAGGGCCGCGAAGTCCTAGACGTGAAGGAAGCCAGCTAGTTCAGCAACGATGCTGACCAACATTGCTCTCGATGCTATGGGCGCCGACAAGGCGCCTGAGCCTGAGATTCGGGGCGCGATCCTCGCCTGCCGTACCCTGCCTGTGCAGATGTACTTGGTGGGCCCGCAGGAGCGCATACGCCCGCTGCTCCACGAGTATCTGGATGGTGAGCGTCTGCCGATCCACATCATTCATGCCAGCGAACACATTGGCATGAACGAGAAGGCCGCAAGCGCAGTTCGATCCAAGCGCGACAGCTCCATGCGTGTTGGCATGCGCTTGGTTCGAGATAAGAAAGTCTCCGGATTTTTCACCGCCGGCAATACCGGCGCCGGAATGGCTACGGCCAAGATGGTGCTCGGCGCTTTGCCCGGGGTGGATCGTCCAGCCCTGGCTGTAGTCGTACCGACGAGTGCCGGTTCGCCCTGCATCCTGTTAGACGTTGGCGCGAATGTCGATTGCAAGCCACAGAACCTTGAGCAGTTCGCTGTGATGGGTGAGATGTATGCGCGCAGCGTCCTGAAGATCTCACGCCCACGCGTCGGCCTGCTTTCGATAGGCGAAGAAGAAGCCAAGGGCAACGAGCTTACGGCCGAGACTTCGCCGCTGCTGAAACAGCTTCCGATCAACTTTATCGGCAATGTCGAAGGCCGCGATATTTACAACGGCCACGCAGATGTGGTCGTGTGTGACGGCTTCGTCGGCAACGTCGCTTTGAAGACCTCTGAGGGCCTGACAAAGCTGGTGCGCGACATGTTGAAGCAGTCGCTCAACACGACTGTGACGGCTCAGGTCGGTGCGCTGCTTTCCCGCAAAGCTTTCAATGCATTCAAGAAGCGCCTCGATCCTTCCGAATACGGCGGTGCACCGCTGCTCGGCGTCCGCGGCGTCTGCATCATCGGCCACGGCTCGTCGAATGAGCGGGCCATTTACAATGGTATCCGCGTCGCAGCGGAGTTCGCCCAGGCGGGCATCAACGAGCGCATCGAGCGCGAATTTGCCCAGCGTCCCACGCAGCCGATCTCTCCGAATGGGGTCGGGCTACCGCTGCAGTAAGCGAATCAAAGGAACAAACCCTCCACTCATCCCGTATCTGTCACTGGAGGGCGAAAGTGTGTCTTCCCCGCCAATGACTGGCGTATGCTTTAAAAGCACATCTCCCCTGAGACACGGATAAAGCCCTGCATGGAATTTGTTGAGGCCATCAAGATTGCGCTGCAGTCGCTCTGGGCGAACAAGCTGCGCTCCATTCTCACGCTGATTGGCGTGGTCATCGGCGTGGCCTCGGTCATTGCAGTCATCACGCTCACCAACGGCGTGAACAAGTACGTGGCGACCAAGGTCTATAGCTACGGCGCAGACGTCTTTACCCTGAGCAAGCAGCCGCCCGTCATCTTCACCTACGAGGAATATGAGAAGTTCCAGCGCCGGAAGGACATCCACCTCGAGGACTACCAGGCTATCCGGGAAAACTGTAAGGCCTGCGTTGATGTAGGCGCTCTGCAAAGCACCACGGGCAAAGTGGTCTACGGGACTCATTCCAGCACAGATACGGGCATCCGTGGCTGGAGTTGGAACATGCCTGAAATGTCTAACCTGAACGTCGTGCTCGGACGAAGCTTCACCCCTACCGACGAGCAATATGGCACCCATACCGCCATCATTGGCTATGACATCGTCGACAACCTGATGCCTGGAATGGACCCGTTGGGCAAGGAGATTCGCGTCGATGGTGAGCCTTACACGGTCATCGGAGTAGGCGAGCGCCAGGGCAAGACCCTGGGCCAGAGCCAGGACAACTACGTGGCCGTGCCCATCACGACCTACCAGCGGAAGTACGGAACCAACAAGAGCATCGTGATTTACATCAAGGCCGGTTCGGTAGGGCCGGCGCTCGATCGCGCATCGGATGAGGCACGCGCTCTGCTGCGCTCGCGCCGCCACGATGCGGCGAACGCGGAAGACAGCTTTTCCCTCGACACCAATCAGACGTTCGTCGGTCTGTGGACAAGTATCAGCTCCACGTTCTTTTTTGTTGTGATCGGGATTGCGTCGATTTCACTCGTAGTCGGCGGCATCGTCATCATGAACATCATGCTGGTGAGCGTCTCCGAGCGCACCCGCGAGATCGGCGTGCGCAAGGCGCTGGGCGCGCGCTATAACGATATCCTGCTGCAGTTTCTGATCGAGTCGGCAACGATGTCGCTCGTTGGCGGAGCGATCGGCGTGATCTGCGGCTCTGGCGTAGCCAAGCTGGTAACACTCGCGATTGGTTTCCCGTCCGATATCCAGATCTGGTCGGTGTTTCTGGCGCTGTTCGTTTCCGCTGGCGTCGGTATTTTCTTCGGCGTTTATCCCGCCCGCAAGGCCGCCATACTCGATCCAATCGTCGCGCTGCGGTCGGAAATGTAATGAATCGAGGAAAGGACGATAGAGATGTCATCTGCTGATTCACGCGAAGCCGTTCGTATGGCGCTTGAAACCCTGCGGGCAAACAAATTGCGCTCCGGGCTGACCATTCTCGGCATCGTGATAGGCGTGGCCACGGTCATCACGATTTCGTCGATCATCAGCGGCCTCGATAACAACGTGCAGACCTGGGTCAGCTCGCTCGGGACGAACGTGCTCTGGGTTTTCCATATGCCGGTGATCGGCGTCCGCCCGACGGCTGAGATGCTCGCGCGCAAAAAGCTCACGTTTGACGACGTTGCTGCGATTCGGACGCTGCCTCACGTTGTGGCTGCCGATGGCGGCGTGCGCCACGCGAATCCGATCTTTCAGGCAGGAGTGGTCGGCGTAAAGTACGGTCAGAAGAAGGCGCAGGGTACTCTGCTGCAGGGCGACTCCGTCCAGGTGGCGGAGGTAGCCGATATTCCTCTTACCGAAGGCCGCATGTTTACTCAGGAAGAGGACGAGCGGCGCGCCAACGTGACCATCCTCGGATATGACACGGCAAAGCAGCTTTTCGGTAATGACAGCGCCGTCGGCAAAGAAGTCGGAATCGAAAACAATGCCTTCACCGTGATCGGAGTCTTCGACAAGCGCAAGCAGGCCTTTGGCGGCGGACGCAATCCTGAAGACAACGAGGCCGTATTTCCGATTGGCACCTTCATGAAGCTTCATCCTGAGGACGCGGTCACCGGAGGCATCTGGGTCAGCGTGAAGTATGACGATCCGAAGTTCCGCAGCCTGGTGGAAGATGAAGTGCGCGAGCTGCTGCGCCGCCGCCGCAAGGTCCGCGTCGAGAGCCCGGATGACTTTGAGATCTTCTCTCCCGATTCGTTGACGCGCCTGTGGAATCAGCTCACCGGAGGTCTCGCGATCTTCATGGTCGCCGTTTCCAGCGTGGGCCTGATGGTGGGCGGAGTCGGAGTGATGAACATCATGCTCGTCTCTGTCACTGAGCGAACAAAAGAAATCGGTGTCCGCAAAGCCATCGGCGCGACCAAGCGCAATATCCTGATGCAGTTCACAACTGAGGCGATTACGCTCTGTGCTCTTGGAGGTGTCATCGGCATTGTCGCCGGTGGCATCATTACCCTGTTGATACGTCTGTTATTAAGCGCGCTGCCTGCAACTATGTCCACCATGTGGGCGATGATCGGCTTCACCGTCTCGTGCATGATCGGACTGGTCTTCGGCATCTACCCGGCGTGGAAGGCCGCGAACCTCGATCCGATCGAAGCACTACGCTACGAGTGAGGACTGGCCCCTTCGACTAGGCTCAAGGCGGGCTGTCCAGGCGTACGCGCTTCGCGCCTTTCGTACCCAGCGTCTGCATCAGTGGCCCTGTAAACTGAGCATTCATGCTCGCAGTCATCGTTGAAAGCATCACGACCATCCTTGCCTTGTGTGGGTTAGGTTTCTACTTCGCAGCGCTTTGGAGCGCACGCGACTTCGTCCGCCGTAAGCGTTCCCCAGTCGCTGAATTTCATCCGCCGGCCAGTATTCTGAAGCCGCTCAAGGGCTTCGATCACGATATGTACGCGAGCTTCGCCAGCCACTGCCGTCAGCAGTACGCCGGCGAATACGAAATACTCTTCGGCGTCAGCAACCTGGACGATCCGGCAGTTGCGGCAGTCGAGCAATTGAAAGTTGAGTTTCCTGATGTTGCGATCCGGCTCGTACTCTGCCCGGAGGTGTTGGGCACAAACGGCAAAGTCAGCAATCTTGCGCAGATGGTGCCCCAGGCGCGCTTCGCGCATATTTTGATCAATGACAGTGACATAAAGGTTTCGCCGCGCTATCTCGAGCGCGCGATGGCTGCGTTTGCCGACACGAAAGTTGGTTTGGTGACGGCGCTCTATCGCGGCCGTTCCCACCGCACCCTCGGATCGAAGATGGAAGCGCTCGGCATCTCAACCGACTTCGCCGCCGGAGTGCTGACCGCGCGCAAGCTCGAAGGTGGTATTCGTTTTGGATTGGGCTCGACGCTAGCTATGTCGCGTGAGGCGCTCGATGCAATTGGCGGCCTTGTGCCTCTTATCGATTATCTTGCCGACGACTACGAACTCGGCGCACGCATCGCGGCCAAGGGTTATCGCGTCGAGTTGATCGATGAAGTCGTCGAGACGACGGTTCCGGCCTACAGCTTCGGGCAGTTTCTTGCGCATCAACTACGCTGGGCGCGCGGCATGCGCGATTCCCGCAAGTGGGGCTACGTCGGTGTCGTCTTCACCTTCGGATTGCCGTGGGCCATCCTGAATCTGATCGCCGCAGGCGCAAGTCTTTCGAGCCTCGCGCTATTGAGCCTGGTCTGTGCGGCGCGGGTGACGGTTGCGCTTGCCATCGGAGTTGGAGTACTGCGTGATACACAAGTCCTGCGCGATTTGTGGTTGCTGCCGCTGCGCGACATGGTGGCGCTCGTTGTGTGGGCGTGGAGCTACGCGGGAAACACCATCACATGGCGCGACCAGATATTTGCATTGAAGAACGGCCAATTGCAGCAAGTCCATCCAAACAAATAGCGGGGCATAGCATGGTTCTGGAAGTTGCGATTCTCGATGTCATTCCATCGATGCGGGATGCTTTTGAAGAAGCATTTCGTGCGGCGAGCCCTCTGATTGCAACGTCTGTGGGCTACATCAGGCATGAATTACGCAAGTGCGTCGAGGCCCCGAACCGCTATCTGCTGCTCGTGCAGTGGCGGACGCTCGAAGATCATACGGTTGGATTTCGCGGCTCGGAGCGGTACCTGAAGTGGAAAGATTTATTGCGTAAGTTTTATGCCCCGTTCCCAACGGTCGAGCACTATGTCGAGCTGGATCGCTAGGCCGGGGACTCCATCGACAAAAAAACTCTGTGGGTCGGTGGTGGAAACTCGGGTATGTTGTGTGCATGCCCGACAAGCGCTTCTTCCTTTCCTAGTTCCGGCGGTCTTACTATTTGCGAATTACATGCACGCGTCTGCTCAGACAGCCCATGTGCCGACTCAAATCCGCACCGGGTTCGACCAGATTCGAGAAAGCGATTCGCGCGCCGATCTAAGATTCGTTACGCCAGACGCTCTGCACGGATGCATGTCGCTCCAGCCCGGCCACGAGGCCGCCGTTGCCAATCCTGCAGGCCAGTGAGGATCGGCGCCGAAGGCGCGGTTGCCTGGACAGCCTGCCCTGAGCGTGGTCGAAGGGGCCAGTCCCTAGAATTCGGCGCCGTGGGAGCTGGGCTGGTTGCTTAGAATCTCTTTTCCGCCGCTGCGCCCGATGACGAAAGGCTGCCCCGGCAACTGCGGAACCTGATCGAGCGGGGTCCAGAGAAAGACGCGGTTCTCCCCCATCCAGAGTTGTGTCAGCGCGTCGTTGTCGATGAAGACCTGCGGTGCATCGGGGAAGAAAGAACCGTACCAGAGACCGCCGCCGTGACCGTTGAGCAGCTTGACTTGCCGCTCTAGATAAAAGGGCAGCGAAGACGCACGTTCGTAGCGGCCGTTGATCACGACAACGTCATCGTTATCCATCTCAGGCCTGATGGCGTTGGCGAGGATCTGCGACGAGAGGGCGGGCGACAGTGTGTTCAGCGCCAGGTGCGCAGCGACGAGAAACGCGGTGACGGTTCCGACGAGAAAGCAGTTCGCCATGCGGGGCTTTTCTCTGAAGCGGAACCACAGATTCGCAGTAAGTCCGACAAGAATCGCGGCGGTCGTAATGCTCAGTGGCACCCGAAATGCTCCGAGGGCGCGGCGCGTCAGGTCGAAGAAGTGTCCGAAAAAGAGCCGGTGGGTGCGTGTGACCTGCTGCAGCACCTGAGTAACATCGGTGCCAATCGGCAGCGGCTTGTAGTGAACCGCGAACAGCAACGACGCCACGGCAGCGAACAGACCGACGATGAAAAGAATCCAGGCAACAATCTTCCCCGCCGAGGAAGGCGCGAGTTCATCCTCCGCGAGCCAGTATCCGGCAAGCAGTGCAAGGGGCGGTAGCGCGGGCAGCACATAATATTCCTGCCGCGCGGGAAAGCTGAAAAAGATCATCACCACCGCAGCCCAGATCGTAAGCAGGAGCAGCGTGCGCTGGCCTCCATCGAGTTCCTCGCGGCGAAGGACCCGCGACCAGCGCAGGCGGGCAAGGGCTATCAGCGCGAAGATGCACCACGGAGCAATAAAGGTGAACAGCAGCAACCAGAAGAGCGGCAGCGGCACGGAATCGAAATTATTCGGCGTGCTCCGCGTGAAATAACGCCCGAACTGTTCGCGCACGAAATAGAACCACAAAAATCCGGGCACATTGCCCGGCGCAGGTCCGGCGCCCGGATTACCGATAGAGGGATTTCTTAACGCGGCGAGAATGTGCCACGGCGCGGCGACTATAAGAAATCCGATAGGGCCGGCAATCGGATGCCAGCGCAGGAGATGGCGAAGATTCCGCGTGACGAATAGATACACAAGAATGATCGCCAACGGAATGACCGCACCGACCAGGCCTTTGGTCAGCACGCCAAGTGCACAGCAGATGTCGAATCCCAGAGCGGCCGCATGCGATGGAGTAACCTCGCCCAGAGACTTCCAGAAAAAGTACATCGCA
>Ga0207060_10019_pt1 | contig 63733 bp, 60 predicted proteins | sample Alteio_BWMinCont_30_FD_153270 | JGI IMG/M metagenome (GOLD analysis project Ga0207060, IMG submission 153270) | Enriched cells from forest soil in Barre Woods Harvard Forest LTER site, Petersham, Massachusetts, United States -... | ecosystem: Environmental > Terrestrial > Soil > Temperate forest >...
TTGGTCTGCGCAGGAATGGCAGGCTGCGTCTGCGCCAGCGGCGGAGTTGCAGGGGGTGCCGTTGGAGATTGCGCTGTGCAAAAAGTCGCAAGGGAAAAAGGAAAAACAGCGGCAAACGCGCAAGGCAGCAGAAACTTTGGGGCAAAGACCGTCTTCATGTGGCTGCCGTCATTTTACATGGCCGCCCATACGGCCAACCATACGAGGCGGCCACGTATACTGCTGCGGATGAAGAATTTCTGGCCTGCCCTATTTTCCTTTCTCATTGCAATCCCTCCAGTTCCAGCCATTGCACAGGCAGCGGCGCCCACCCCGGCTGAGATCCTAAAAAGCCTGCCGCAGCCTATATTTCTGTGGCCGAATGGGGCGGCCGGGGCGCTGGGCGATGCAGAGGCAGACAAGCCCCGGCTCTATCCATTTGTGCCGCAGACGAAGTCGACGAGTGCGGCGGTCCTGGTGATTCCTGGCGGCGGCTATGAACATGATGCGATCGGGCATGAGGGCTTCCAGTATGCGCTCTGGCTGAATGCGCAGGGGGTTACTGCGTTCGTGCTCGATTACCGCGTCTCGCCGTACAAATATCCGGTCGAGATACAGGACGGCATGCGGGCGATGCGCTATGTGCGAGCGCACGCGGCCGATTTCGGAATCGACCCGAACCGGATCGGCGCGTGGGGCTCGTCGGCAGGTGGGCACCTCGCTTCGACGCTTGGTGTGCACGGCAACGATGCTGCGCCGCTGGCTCAGAAAACGGATTCGATCGATCAGGTCGATGCGCGGCCGAATTTCATGGTGCTGTCGTACCCGGTGATCAGCATGCAGCCGCCGGAGGCACATGGCGGCTCGATGAAGAACCTGCTGGGCGAGACGCCTGACCCGCAGATGCAGCAAAAGTTCTCGAACCAGCTGGACGTAAATACGCAGACGCCGATGACGTTTCTGTTTGCGACAACTGGCGACACGACGGTTCCCGTGGAAAACAGCCTGGATTTTTATCGCGCACTGGAACGCGCTCACGTTCCGGTTGAGATTCACATCTATGACTATGCAAATCATGGCTGCGGGCTGTGCGGGTCGATTCCCTCACTGGAGACATGGCCGCTGCTGCTGCGCAACTGGCTTATCCACGAAAAGTTGCTACCAAAGGATGCGCCGCCGCTGCCACCCGCAGCACCTAATTATCCCTCGTGGCCTGCCGGGTTGGATGGTCCTGGAAAAGGCTAGTCGCAACGGCCTGTAAAATCAGGCGTGGAAGACGCTGACCGAACCACGCCGGAAATTGCCACGTATCCAGTTTCGCCGGAAGCTGCAGGGCAACGCCTGGATGCGTGGCTGGCGGCGCAGCTCGAAGGCGTAAGCCGCTCGCGCGTGCAACTGCTGCTTTCGCAAGGCAGCGTGTGGGTGGATGGGAAGCCTGCGAAGGCTTCGCAGAAGCTGCGCGGAGGCGAGGTGGTGGAAGTGCGCGGCGAGCCGGCCCCGCCTCCGCTGCGGGCCATGGCTGAAGACATCCCCCTCGACATCATTTATGAAGACGACGATCTTTCCGTCGTAAACAAGCCCGCGGGCATGATGGTGCATGCGGGATCGGGCGCGACCGAGGATGCGCGCAATCGCGGCACGCTGGTGAATGCGCTGCTGCATCATTACCGGCAGCTCTCGTCTACGGGCGGAGAGTTGAGGCCGGGCATTGTTCATCGGCTCGACAAGCAAACGAGCGGGCTGATCATCATTGCGCGCAACGATGCCGCGCATTTGAAATTGGCCGACATGTTTTCGCGGCTTCCAGCTTCGCGAGAAAATCCTCAAGCTCCGCAGGCAGCGGCGCAGACAGGTCCAGCAGCTTTCCAGTACGCGGATGCGTAAAGGCCAGCTCCGCTGCATGCAGAAAATTCCGGTCCAGCGCCATCCTTTTTTCACCAGCAGAAGGGCGCTTCTGTTTCGCCGGAATCGTGATCTGGGCAGGCGCACCGTAAAGCGTATCGCCCACCACAGGATGCCCGATCGAAGCCATGTGCACGCGAATTTGATGCGTACGTCCGGTTTCGATGCGCACACGCACGAGAGTGAACTTGCCCAAGGCCGAATCGATGTGCCTCACAACCTCATAGTGCGAAATCGCCATGCGGCCGCCGGTTGCGCGGCGTGTCGTCATGCGCGTGCGGCGAATCACATCGCGGCTGATGGCTGCGTTAATCGTGCCCGCATCCTGCTTCAGCGCGCCCTGTACAAGTGCGATGTAGGTCTTGCGCATCTGCCTGCGCGAAAACATGTCGGCCGAAGGATTGTCGGTAATGATCTTCACCGAACCGTTACCTATTTCGCTGAACCAGACTTCCCCGCGCCCAATCATTTCTCCGTTTGCGTTGCCGAACAGGCAATGAGCCGACTGCTTGAGGATGGCCGCGCGCACGTGCTCGTCGAAGATGGTGTCATAGCGGGCGAGGAAGGTCTCTTTATCGCGGATGCGGGTACGTTTTCCGTCATGAATGAAGTTCATTGGATAAGAGATCATGCCGGCGATCTTGTCCTTGTCATTTGCCTGCACTGCGGCCTGCAGGTCAACAAGAAATGCGCGCGCGGCCGTGGCAGTCTTCGCTCCCTGTATATCGACGGTCGAGCCTTCGCATCTTTCATCCGCCGGAGACTGGGCGGAAAGAGGCTGCAACAGCACAAGTCCGCATAGAAGGCACATTCCTGCTCCAATAAGCGATTGTTTCATCCGCGCTGCTAAGTCCTTTTGCCCATGACCATCTTAGTCGGAAATCAGTGAATGGTGAGGTAGAGCTTGAGGATGTTCAGGACCTCTACTGCTAGGGCAAAGACGGCGAAGAAGGCATGGAAGCGCGGACTGCGTATCTTCAAAGCAAGCAGGCTCAGCACAATGTACGCGCCAGTGCGAATGTCGAAGAACAGGCCCAGGTGTGCGCGATAATCACTGCCCTTGATAATCGTGTCGATGATGTCGGCAACGAAGAGAAGGGCCATTAGAGTAAAGATCCATAGTCTGCGCGAGTAAAAGTAGCCGCGGTAGCCGTCGTATTCGGCCATTTCGTCAGGGAAAAACAGTGAGCACAGCAGGAAGAGCAGTGTGGCGTAGAGAGCGATGAAGAAGTAGAGCGGGAAGGTCCACTGCGAGACTTTTTGCAGGTAGAACTCCCACCACCAGAAATGAATCAGATAGAGAAAAAGAAAGAGAACCCAGACCAGATGCACCCAGTAGACTTTGTACTTTCGGGGATGCTGGACGATGCGCGAGACGCCGCGAAGCAGGTGGCCGACGCCCAGGCCTAGGATCATACTCAGCAGGACCCTGATGTGAAGGTAGACGTCCATCTCTGAACCACCCGAAGCGGTTAGATGCGTGCGCCGCAATTTTATACGGTAGCACGCAGAGTCGACGTTGCTTTTCGATTTTCCCGTGAATCAGGCTTCGGTCAGGGCGTCGAAGCTAGGGGCATCGGCAATCGTGATCGATGAGCCCTTGATCCGGACCAGTCCTTCACGCCGAAATTTTCCCAGCAGGCGCGTTACTGTCTCCCGCGATAACCCCGCGAGGTTGCCCAGCTCTTCATGCGTGAGCGCCATGGTGAAGCGCATCTCAGTTTTGCCGCAGGCCGCGTTCCGCCCCAGATCAAGCAAAACATTCGCGAGACGACCTGCAGCCGACGTCGCCAGAGACAGGCGACGCGCATCGCGAAAAGCCGACTGATACTCACTCGCCATGCTTTCGAGCGAATGCCGACCGGCCTCACTGAACTTGTCAATGAGTGCGAGGAATTCTTCGCGTCGCAGTGTCTTGACCTGACATGGCTCCAGCGTTTCCGCCGTCACTTCGTAATCGCCCTGACTCAAAACGGCGCTCAATCCGAGCACGTCGCCCGGCCATGCGATTTTAAGGATCATGGTCTTGCCTTCACGCGACGTCGTTGAAAGTTTCACGTGACCGGAGCAGAGAACATGGAGAGCACGCGCTCTTTCTCCCTGTTGAAAGATGTTCACCCGCGCGGGGTAGCGAACCTGAACTCCGATCAGATCCAGATGGTGGAGGGCGTCCTCGCGCAGGTTGCAGAACATGCGCAGGCCGCGTAGTGTGCAGTCCTTGCAGGAGTCGGTTGTTGGAACCGGCGGCACTGGCATGTCAATAAGCATAGTATGCGCCTCATTGTGCGCATATGCCTTTTATATTCATGCGGACACGGCTTGTATGTGACGGCGATCACACTTGGCTGTAACCGTGGTCACAGAAGACCGGACCGGTGTACTGCGATGCTTGATACGTAAGTAAGAAGGAGGGCGATATGCCAGTCATCGGTCAACCCGTCGCATTAACTGTAGAAAAGATTCTCTTCGCCACCGATTTTTCGGACAGCTCAGAGAAGGCCTTGGCGTATGTGAAAAAACTCGCTCATCATTTTGGTTCGGCGGTGACTGCCGCGCACGTCATCGATCTGACGATTGCGACGCGGTCGCCTGAAGCCATGGTTGGCTTTACCATGCCGGAGCTGAGGGAGATCGGCGAGGAAGGCATTCGCAAGGTGAGAAGCGAGTTTCGCCGCGATCACATCAGAGAAAACGGAATCGTGCTGACGGGAGGCAATCCTGCGGCTACGGTCGTCAACTTTGCGCAGGAGTTCAAGCCGGATCTGATTGTGATGGGCACCAGAGGCAAAGGTAATCTGGAACGCTTCATCTTGGGCTCAACTGCCGAGGGTGTTTTGCGGCATGCCTCCTGCCCGGTGCTGACTGTGGGCCCGCAATGCGAGCTGCCGAATGGCGACGATATTTCCTGGTCGAACATTCTCTATGCGACTGACTTCACGCCGGACACGTCGCATGCGGCGCTTTATGCGCTTTCACTGGCGCAGGAAAACAACGCAAAGATCACGCTGTGCCACATCATTCCTGAACGCATGGGTGGCTGCGCCGATTCGCTGCGCGATGCATTTCTTGACGAACTGAACTGCATGATCCCCGAAGAAGTGAGGGATTGGTGCTCGCCCGAATGCGTGGTGAAGCAGGGCGAGGCCTCGGCCACGATCTTGAAACTGGCGAAGGACGGAAAGGCTGACCTGATCGTGCTCGGTGTTCGGCCCGCGATCCATATGCGGACGCACGCTCCGGCAGGCGTGACTTACAAGGTGCTGGCAGCAGCCCGGTGCCCGGTGCTCACGATTCGCGGCGATGCCGAATTTCCGTGGAACGGCTTTTTCGGCTGAGTCATTTTGTGGTGGACGCTATCTCGGCCGCGCCCTGGTCAGGAGCATGGTGCGCGGCCGCCGGCTTCCGTAAGCCGCAGGCTACCGGGGGATTCGTCATCTGCTTTATGAACATGCGAAAGCTCACCGTGCCTGGTTGCAACGTCGACCAATAAGAGGTGTGCGCGAAAATCGGCTTGTGTTGATCGATGATCTGATTACTCAGAATGTTGATGCCGCACTTCAAATTGTTTTCCGGATTGAGGATGGTCCTCTGCGGATCATGCGGCGGGAGATGACGATCAACTTCCCAGTTAAAGTCGCAGCCATAGCGCTTCTGGTCTTCATACGTCAGCTGGAGCAGGCCATTGCTGTGCACAAGCTGATGCGTGACACTGTCAACTACAGCAGTTTCCGGTTCCGTGTGTCGCACATTGCTCCGCGGGTTCAAGCCCGCTTCCGCGCCTGCGAGGGCCTGAAAGAAATAAGCCCAGAAGGCGCGCTTGTCGGTTTCGCCCATTTGGTAAAAGCGCGGACAGAAACGGCGCACGTCGCGCGGCACCTGGGTTGAAAGCATCTCGGGAGGGATAGCAGTTTCCACCACCTGGTCCCATTGCGGATTCCAGGTGGTATCGTCGCCCAGCTCCGCCTTTTTGATCGCAAGCGGCGTAGGCGGAGCTGCCTTGGTGGCGGGTGTGGGGGTCACGGTTGCCGCTGCGACCTGACTCTGCCCGCGTTTGCAGGCCAGGGACGAAATAAGAACAGCGACACTGAGAATGAGCAAACAAATTGTTGGTTGCGCTGTACCGCGCATGATGTTGCTTCTCCGGGGAACGAATGGAGCACATCTGTGGGAAGCAACTTACCGCCGCCGCGTTGCCGCATTTGTACGTGAAACAGCTACATTTAGTTCAGCGCATCGAGGCAACCTTATACCCACCACGCTGCAGCGGGCTGCTCGCGGATAACAATCGAGTTGAGGAAACTTGCTGCTTTCGTCAGTCCTTCTTCCGGCGAGAGCAGGCTGTCTTCGTGCTCGATCGACAACACATTGTCGTAACCGAAGAGGCGCAGCGTTGAAACAAATTCGCGCCACCAGGACTCGCCGTGCCCGTAACCGCAGGTGCGGAAGATCCATCCGCGATTGCGTTCATCGGTGTACGGCTTTGTGTCGAGTACTCCGGTCTTGGGCAGATTCGCTTCGTAAATCTGCGTGTCTTTCGCGTGGACGTGGAATATGGCATCCCCTAGCACACGAATTGCGGCGATGGGATCGATCTGCTGCCAGAAGAGATGGCTTGGATCGAAGTTGCAGCCCACGCTCGGACCGGCGATTGAGCGCAGCTTCTGCATCGTCTCCGGACTGTAGGCAACGAAGCCGGGGTGCATTTCTATGGCGATCCTCACGCCGTGATCGGCGGCGAACTTCGCATGCTCCGTCCAATACGGCGCGACGACTTCGTTCCACTGCCACTTGAGCACATCGCTGTAGTCGGGAGGCCAAGGGCAGGTGACCCAGTTCGGCTGCTTTGCGTCGGGCGAGTCGCCGGGGCAGCCGGAGAAATCAACCATCACAGGCACGCCGAGTTTTTCTGCGAGCAGGATCGTCTGACGGCTCGTTGCCCTCTGCTGGCGTGCGAAGTCTTTGTTGGGATGCAGCGGATTGCCGTGACAACTCAACGCGCTAATGGTTACACCGTTGTCGGCGAGCGTTTGCTTGAAGGTTGCGAGCGCCGCTGCGTCGTCAAGCATGGAGAGCTTGCAGTGCGCGTCGCCGGGATAGTTGCCGGTGCCGAGTTCGACCGTGTCGATGCCGAGGGCCTTGAGCTTTTTCAAAACCTGATCGAGCGGGAGCTGCGAGAGCAGTGGAGTGAAGACGCCTACTTTCATGCCAACCAGCATAGCTGCTCGCGAGTCGTTAATGCATCCTCTGACATCCATTACGCATGGAACAGCAGACGATTCAGCGAAAGCAGCTTCTACAGGCGGTCCTTGGCAGCAGAAATGTCAGCACGGTTGACGTGAGAGAGATACGCCTGGAGCCGAGCCAGCAGAGCGGGCGGCATCTTCATCCCTGCGCCGTGCTGGGTTACATCGTCGCAGGCACCGCCGTGTATCAGATCGAAGGTGAGGATGTGGAGACGCTGCCCGCCGGATCGGCCTTTTACGAGCCTGCGGATGCCATCATCGCGAATTTCGGCAATGCTTCCGAGTCCGAGCCGATGACTTTCGTTGCGTTCTATCTGCTCGATGGTGAGCAGGAATTGATCCGCATGCTGGATTAGGCTGCGGCTGGCTCAATTGGTTTCTGCACCAGCGTTAGATACGCCATCGCCCCCAGGAATGTAACGCCCGCGCAGATGGTGAGTGCGATATGAAATGAATGCGTGCGGTCGAGGAACCATCCCGTCAGCACCGGCGCGATGGATGCGAAGAGAAAGCTGCAGAAATTCTGCGTGGCTCCGGCTGAACCGACTAGCTGCGCGGGCACCGCAGCCTGGACTAGTCCCCAGGCCGATGTTCCGGCAAAGTGGATGAAGAAGAGCGCCATGCCGATGATGGCGACCGCGCCTCTGCTCGTATCTGCATGTGTCACGAAAAGCGTACACGCAGCGGAGCAGACCATGCCCACAACGATGAGCAGCTTGCGGCTGCGGATCGGATTGGCGCCGCGCTGCACAAGCTTGTCGGCCAAGACTCCGCTGAGGAGCATCCCGATTGAGCCCATCAGAAAGGGAATGGCCGCAAGCCAGCCGGTTTTCGCCAGGCTGGCGTGGTGCGCGATTTCGAGGTATCCGGGTAGCCACGCGAGATAGAGCCACGCCGTGTAGTTCACGCCGCTGAAGCCGAGCATCATGCCCCACATGGTGCGATGGCGAAAGAGCTGCTTCCATGTGTGGGCTGAGATGTTCTCAGCTACGGCTTTGTTTTCGAGCGGCTCACGGTACAGGGGATACCATGCAAGAGCGACGAACACGCCGAGCAGTCCGATCCAGATAAACATGCTGCGCCAACCATAGCTGAGTAACAGCAGCGTGAGCAACGGCGGCGCGAAAGCTTGTCCCAGTGTCGTTGAAGCATTGAGGATGCCCATTGGCAGTCCGCGCTCCGGCGCGTCGTACCAGTCGCGGATGACCTTCACGCCTCCAGGCAGGAATGGCGCTTCTCCAATGCCGAGACCAATGCGTGTGGCTACGAGCGCGGCGAAGCTTGAGACCAATCCGGTGGCTGTTTGCGCGACGGACCAGAGCAGCATACCCGCGCTCAAGATCGATCGCGGACCAACGCGGTCGAGCAGCCAGCCTGCGGGAATCTGTGCCAGTCCATAGGCGAGCGAAAAGGCCGAGAGCAACGCACCGATCTGCGTTGCCGAGAGATGCAGGTTCGCGCGCATCGTTGTGTTGGCGATGGAAAGGGCGCTGCGGTCGAGGAAGTTGACGATGCCGCCAATCACGAGCAATGCAAGTATGCCTGCGCGGAGAGCACGCGCCTGTCGTCTGGACATTTAGCGCGCGGTCCAGCCGCCGTCGATCAACAGCGTGTGGCCGGTGATGAGCGACGCGGCGGGCGAGGCGAGGAAGACGACCGCGCCCGCGATTTCAATAGGCTCGCCAATGCGGTGTAACGCGGCGATGCGCTCGACAGTGTCAGCATAGAACTCAGGGTCGGAGAGAACGGGCTTTGTTCCATCGGTGCGGATAAAAGTCGGAGCGACGGCGTTGACGTTGATGTTGTACTTACCCCATTCAACGGCGAGACATTTGGTCAGGTGCGCGATGCCTGCTTTCGTCATGCAATAGATGGACTCAGTCGGCAATGCCGCGAATCCAGCCTGCGAGCCCATATTGATGATGCGCCCATACTTCTGCTCGATCATCACGCGGCCTGCGGCCTGGCTCGCGAAGAATGTTCCTTTGAGGTTGACGGCGAGCGTATAGTCAAAATCTTTTTCGATGACGCTCTCGGCAAGATTCGTGGGAGCCACGCCTGCGTTGTTTACAAGAATGTCGAGCCGCCCAAAATGTTTTACCGTCTCGTCAACAGCGTTGGTGATCTGCGCGAGGCTGGTCATCTCCATCTGGAGAGGAAGAACGCGACGTCCACGCGCGACAATCTCTGCTGCGAGTCCGGAGTCGGCATCGATATTACGCAGGCCAATCGCTATGTCGACGCCTGCTTCGGCAAGGGCGAGCGAAATGGCGCGGCCCAGTCCGCGCGCGGCTCCGGTGACGAGTGCGGTCTGTCCGGTGAGGTCGAATGACGGCAATGCTTTCATGGGCTGAAGAATAGCAGGTGCCGCAGCAAAGTCTGTGCTGTAGAGTCAAAACGGCGTCGCCGGTGAATTCATCGAGATGAAAATTCGACAGACAAGAGTTTGGCTGTGCCTACAAATTGCGTGCCTGGTTTTTCTCGCCTGTCTGTTTCTGTGGAAAGGCCTGCTTCCCAGCTGGCATACACTCAACACTGACTTCCCCAATTACTATCTTGTCGCGCGGCTTCTGCGCGAGGGCTATGTCCTGGACCGGATCTACGACTGGGTGTGGCTGCAGAGAATCAAAGACCACTGGGGCCTCGATCAGTCTCTGGTGGGCTTTGCCGGGCTGACTCCGTTCTCTGCACTGCCGGTTTTGCCGATTGCAGGTCTGGCGGCGTTGACTGCCAAGCGAATCTGGCTGGTTGCGAATCTGCTTTTCCTGTTTGGTACGACGGAGGCGCTGTGCCGCGTCACCAGTCTTGGCACGCGGCGTATCTGGATACTGAGCCTGCTGGCGATCATTCCGCTGCGTTCCAGTTTTCTCTTCGGACAGATGCACATCCTCGTTCTGTTTCTGCTGGCACTGGCTTATTTCTTCCACCGTCGCAAGAAAGCGACGGCGTGCGGTGTCTGCGTCGCTCTTGCCGGAGCGCTGAAGGTCTATCCGCTGTTGTTTCTTGGCTACTTTGCGTGGAAACGGCGTTGGCGCGAAGCTCTTTCCCTCGTTGGCGCAACAATTGCCATTCTCAGCATCGGCTACCTGTCCTTCGGCGGCCACGTCATGCACATTTACCTCACGCAGATTCTTCCCCGCAGCATGCAGGGAGAAGTGATCGACCCATACAGTCCGCGCGCCGCGTCCGCTGCCGCATTCTTCCACAGGCTCTTTCTTTTTGAGCCCGATCTGAATCCCGCTCCGGCATGGAATCGCCCGGTGTTGTATTCGATCTTCTATCCGCTTTGGCAGGCCGCGCTTCTCTTCCTGACGTTTCCGAGCATTCGGCCGGTCTCCGATCAGGAGACGGAGAAGCTCGAATGGGCCGCGTTTCTGGTTCTGCTGCTGGTGCTGTCGCCGGTGCCTTCGAGCTATCACTTTGTTGCGTTGATTCTTCCTGCGGTGCTGACGGCGGATGTGTTCGTCAAGAGAAAACAGTACGGACGCGTCTTCATTCTGACTTTGCTCTATTTCCTGATCTGCGGTGAGATCATTGCACCAGCGAAGATGGGTACAGCTTTTTCATTCCTGATGATGCTAGCGTTTTCACGTCTATGGTTTGGATTGCTGTTGTGGTTGTTTCTGGTGCTTTGCCTATGGCACGAGAACAGGCTGAAAGAGGGCCACAAAGCTGTTGCGCTGCGTGCGCTCCCGATTGCTGTGTTGCTGTGCGCGTTCTGGGTCGTAGGCTTCTCAAGCTATCAGCGACATTTCGCGCATCGTGAAGAAGACCTCCGCGCTCGCTTGCCGCTCCTTACACATCCCTACCTGGCCACGGGCGTCCATCCCGGCGCCGACGGCTTCATTGCGACGGTGATGGTTCCAACTGGGTATCAAATCGCCGACCAGAGCGGGCAGGCAGCGTGGCCCGGCGAGACTGCAGACCAGCTTTCGTCTGCAGCGGCTCGAACCGGTCCGCTTATGGCTCTGGAAGCGGCGGACAAAAACGGCTCACGCATCGTATTCAAAAGCGCTCCTGCTCTTGAGATTCGGAATGCAGAGTACCCGGCGCTTTCCGCCGATGGATCGTCTCTGGCATACATTCGTGAAGAAAGGGGCAGAGGCCGCCTGTGGGTGGCGCGTCTTGCATCCTCTTCTGACGGTGTGCTGACTGCAACTGATCGCGAGGAAATCGTTGGCGGTCCTTATGACGTTCGCGATGCCGCGTTCGCTCCTTCGGGGGCCATCATCTTCACAGGCAGGATCAATGGCAGCACGAGCATTTACCAAATCACCCCGGAAGGGCCGCTAGCGGTTCTTGTTGGGGACAAGGAAGAAGTGGAATCCGCTAATGCGTCGCCGGATGGGCAGCGGCTCGTCTTTCGCAAACTGCTGCACAATCGCTGGCAGCTGGTGATGATGGATCTCGCGACGAGGCAGCAGCGCCAGCTCACATTCGGCGACTGCAATGCGTTTGCGCCGGCGTGGATGAATGAAACGAAGATCGTCTATGCGACGGATTGCGAGAGAGGGCTGGGGCTTACCGCTCTGGCCTCGATCGATGTTGGGCGATAGAAGATAAGAACAAAGGGCACGACCTTCACGTGATGCTTGATAAAGGCCGTACCCTGAACATCGTTCCTACGCCATGACCGCCTGTTCGGCTGTCGTCCCGATGGCTGGATCGGTCACGCTGTCTCTTCCGGTTTCGACGTGGCCGGCCAACTGGCGTTGGAAGCTTGCGTCAGAACTCGCCGTCACCGTGAGGTCGTACCAGCCAAACGATTTCTTCAGTTGCCAGAAGTGTTCGAAAGACTGGCGCGGTTCGAGCCACGCCGTTGTTGTTTTGCCCGAGTAGGCTTCGACGACGTGCACATGTTCAGTGGTTTTGCCGTGGTTGTGCACTTCGAGAATGATGCCCTCGGATTCTGTTTCGTACACGCTCTTGACAGCGAGGTTCGCACTACCTTTTCCGTAGCTGCCGGCAAAGGTACGCAGGAAACCATTCGCGCCATAGACGGACAAATCGTAAGAGCTGTCACTGCTGGAACCGAAGTTGTCGGATACGTCGTCGCCAACGCCAACAGTGTAAGTCCACGGTCCGGACTGGCCATCGCCGGAGCGCACATGAAAGACTGCTGCGGCTTTGCCGGTGTTGCGGAAGTGAAGCTCGATTCCCGAACCGCTTGTCTTTCCGTCGACGTGCAGCTCATAGGGCAGCGCACGTGCAGGACGTGTCCCCGGTTCCTGTTGCGGGAGCGCCTGATCAGCGGGCACCGCGGGAATGTAATCCGGGTGGCGCTGGTCGTCAGGCGGTTCGTAGGCTACGGTGCTCGGCAGCGAAACCACGGCATTATTTGGATTTGAGAAGTTGAAAGCCGACGTCAGATCACCTGTCACAGCGCGGCGCCACGGCGTAATGTTCGACTCCTTCACGCCGAAGCGGCGTTCAACAAACTGGATAAGTGAGGTATGGTCGAAAACCTCCGAGTTGACCCATCCGCCCTTGCTCCAAGGCGAGATGACGATCATCGGCACACGTACGCCCAGTCCATACGGTCCCGCCACATAGGTAGGAGTAGGATACGTTGGACTCCCGGTAAAGAGTTCGTTCGTCGTATCCACCGTCGAGATACCCTCAGTCCGCGACTGCGGCGGCGTAGGAGGCACCATATGGTCGAAGAAGCCGTCGTTCTCGTCATACATGAGGATAAATACGGTCTTGCTCCAGACCTCGGGACTGTCAGTCAACGCATCGAGCACCTGCGAGACGTACCAAGCGCCGTAGTTTGCGGGCCAGTTCGGATGCTCCGTGTAAGCCTCAGGCGCAACCACCCATGACACCTGCGGTAGCTTGCCCGTCTTTACGTCATTACGGAAGGTGTCGAAGAGCGTGCCGCTCTTTGAAATGTTCGTTCCAGTGCGCGCCTTCTGTGCAAGCGGGCTGGAGTCGGGAGCATTCTGGTACTGGTGGAAGTAGAGCAGCGAGTTATCACCATAGTTGCCGATATACGCGTCTTCGCCCCAGCCCCAGAAATGAGCAGCATCAAGACCTTCGCCTTGGTCCTGGTAGATCTTCCACGAGACGCCGGCCTTCTGCAGCCTCTCAGGATAGGTCGACCAATCGTATCCAGCTTCAGCATTGTCAATCACCGGGCCGCCATTTGTACCGTCATTGCCCACCCAGCCGGTCCACATGTGGTACCGGTTCGGGTCTGTCGGCCCCAGCAGCGAACAGTGGTATGCATCGCAGACGGTAAACGCATCGGCGAGAGCGTAATGGAAGGGAATATCGCTGCGGACAAGGTGCGCCATGGTGGTTGAGGTTTTTTCCGGCACCCACTGGTCGTACTTGCCGTTGTTCCAGGCCGCGTGCGTGGGAGTCCAGTTGTGATCCAGGTCTTGAATGAACTGCAAGCCAAGATTCGGCGCGCCGGGATGGAAGGGCAGCACGTAGCCGTCGGGGTTCGTTGTGTCGGGCTGATACCAGACGCTCTTGCCCGAGGGCAGCTTGATCGTGCGTGGATCGCCGAAGCCGCGGACGCCGCGCAGCGTTCCGAAGTAGTGGTCGAAGGAGCGGTTCTCCTGCATCATGAAGACGATGTGCTCCACGTCCTCGATGGTGCCATGATGGTGGTGCGCGGGAATATCGAGCGCGCGGGCAATGCTGGCGGGAAACGCAGCGGAGGCTGCACCTGTGCTCAAAAGCTTGAGGAAGGTGCGACGGTCTGTGCTCATAGGGGAATTTCACCTCTCTGGATTGCCTGGGCGGCAATCGCGTGGGCCAGACTAGCCTCCGTTTGTTGCGGTTGTGTGACGGTCAGGTTGCGATTGTGTGACTCGGCTGGAACATGTGACATTCTGAACAGAGTTTGTGGTGCTTGGATCGCCCTCCCTCCAGGCAAGAGCAGGAATCATTCCGCATGCGAGCCAACCTTCGGGCCTGCGGTTGCCTCTTTAACAAAACATTCATGTGAAAGAATAGCCCCAGTAGGGCTGCACCGGCACGTCTGACGAGCTCACGGAAATGGAAGAAGCATGAGTATGGTTATCGCCAGCGGGACAGATCGAACGCTGGAAGACTGCGGGCTGGAGGTCGTCGATCTCGATACCTATCCTGCGTTCGCGATGAGGAACCTTCACCTTCGCGATCCGGCGATGGAAAAGGAAGGCATCCGGCGGCTCGCGCACGCATTTGTCGAAAATCCCGATACGATCCTGCAGGAACTGGTGGAGTCAGCCATCGATCTCTGCGGAGCGGACAGTGCCGGCATCAGCCTCAAAGTCGAAGGCAAGGACGGCGCAACTACCTATCACTGGGTGGCAACGGCGGGAAAATACGCGCACTTTCTGAATGCGATGCTGCCGCCGTTTCCCAGCGCCTGCGATCTCTGTATTCAGCGTGCCCGGCCGCAGCTCTTTCGCGTCACAAAGCCATTTTTCGACATGATGGAAATCGAAGCCGAGACGGTGACCGATGACCTGCTTTTTCCCTGGCAGGTGGACGAGACGCACGGCACTGTATGGATCATGGCGCATAGGAGAGAAGAGGCCTTCGATTCGAATGACTGCCGCGTGATGAAGGCGCTCGCCGACTTTGCCGCCATGGGCGTACGACAGCAGCGGCAGCAGAAGATTCTGATGGAGCAGGCCAGCGTCGCCGCCGCAGCAGCCATGGCAAATGAGCTGGCGCACAGCATCAACAACACGCTGCAGAGCCTGACAAATATTGCCTATCTGGTAACCGAGTGCGAGAGCGCAGTAGACACAAGAATGCTCGCGCGGGACATGTCTGCCGATCTTGAAAGACTCTCAGCGCTGGTGAAGAAGCTGCTCGCGCTTCCGATTAATCGGTCCAATAATCCCCTGCGACTGCGTGACTAGAGCTTCGAGGCCGCCATTTCATTTTCCGTGCTCGGTCTATTCCTCAAGCTCGTCCAGGCGTCGAATCCGCCAGTAAGATTCACAACCTCGCGGAAACCGGCGCGGCGCAGAATGCTGGTAGCGATGGAACTGCGATAGCCGCCCTTGCAATGCACCACCAGAAGCTTCTCGCGGTCCAGGTCAGCAATGCGCGAGGGCAACTGCCCCAGCGGGATCCGAATGGAATTCTCGATCGCGCCGCCTTGCACTTCCGTCGCTTCGCGCACGTCGAGCACTGCGACGTGATCCTTTTCCGTCTCCAGCAGCTCCGCTAGCTCGCCCGCCGAAACCTGCGGCATGTACTCGAGCTCATAGCCACCCTTGATCCAGCCCGAGACGCCGTCTTCAAGATAAGCCACAGCGTTCTCAATGCCGACGCGGGCCAGCCGCATCTGCGATTCCCGCAAATGGTCCGCGTCCTCGCCGACTAGGATGATGCGCTTGTCCAGCCCGAGAATACGCGCCGCCCACGACGCATATTGTCCGGAAAGCGCGATGTGCACCGATCCCGGCACATGTGCCACTGCAAAGTCTGTGGCCGGACGCGTGTCCAGTACCACTGCGCCCTCCGACTGAAGCCGCAACACTTCAGCCGCCTTAAGAGGAGCAGGCGGCTGCAAGCGGTCGAGTTCTCCGGCGCCCCTACGGTTCAGCTCCACGTCGTAGCCGAAATATTCCGGTCGAGGCGGAAGGCTCTCGGTCAGAAGATGAATGAACTCGTCCGAACTCTTGGCCTGCAGCGCATAGTTGGTGCGGCGTTCCTTGCCGATCGTCGAAGACCGCTCGGTGCTCATCTGCCGTCCGCACAGCGAGCCCGCTCCGTGCGCCGGAAAGACCTCGGTTCCGTCAGGAAGCTTCAGCAGCTTTTCATGCAGGCTCGCGTAGAGCATGCCGGCAAGCTCCTGCGGCGTGTGATCTCCGGAAAGATCGGGCCGGCCCACATCGCCGACAAACAATGTATCACCGGTAAAGACAGCTCGCGGATGCGCAGGCTCAGCAAGATCAGTCATCACAGCGCAGACGCTCTCGACGGTGTGGCCGGGCGTCTGCAAAAAATCGAAGCGGCAATTTCCGAACTGGATCGAGTCGCCCTCTTTAGCCGCCGTATGCGGAAAGGTCGCGCCTGAGCCCTCTCCCAGATAAATGCGCGCGCCGGTTCGCTTCGCCAGCTCATGGTGGCCGGAGACGAAGTCCGCGTGCAGGTGCGTTTCGATGATGTGCTCGATCCGCCAGCCTGCTTCCTTCGCGGCGTCAATGTAGATGTCGACATCGCGCTGCGGGTCGATGACAGCGGCGACGCCATCGGAGGCGACCATATAGGACGCGTGCGCAAGACATCCGAGGAAAAACTGTTCTACTCGTACCGGTTCCATACCATCTAGGACTATAGTACGTGCCGGAGACGAGGTTAGTACATGCAGACGCGGAGAGGCTCATGACGATAAGTGCGGAATTTCCGACTCCCGTCCACCGGCGAGCAGCCGAGGAAATCATCGCGTTCGCGCGGACACTTCCCGTACAGGCTGTTCTACTGGTCAATTCCTGCGCACGCGGCAAAGCCACGGCGCGGAGCGATCTGGACATCGCGCTCCTGATCGATCCGGAAATGCCCGCCTCCGAGAGGCCGCAGCTCGATCACGCCTGGAGCCAACGATACCGGAGCGCTCCGATATTCCGCGAGCTTGAGCAACTCGGCCGTTTCTCGGGTGTACACCTTGATTTCTTCGATGGACAATGGACGCCGGAAGTGTGGGATGACGGCGGCGGTCCGGACGCCTTCGAAATCGAAATCGGCAATCGCGTAGCTTATGCCGCGCCGCTTTGGGAAGACGGCAAAATATTCGCTGATCTACAAACGCGCTGGCTCCCCTATTACGGAGACGAGTTGCGGAACGCGCGCTTGAAGATGGTGATCGACGCCTGCCTTCTTGATATCGAACGCATCCGCTCTGTTGCCTCTCGCGGTCTCGTCTTCTACGCGCTCGACAGGCTCCACCATGCGTTTCAGGAATTTCTCCAGGCGCTCTTCATCGCGCACCGCACCTATCCCCTCGCATACAACAAATGGGTCCGCGAACAAGTAGAGGACTGGCTGGGACTGCCCGCGCTCTACTCCGAACTGCCCTACGTGCTGGAGCTTCCACGCTTGCAACCTGAAGACTTGATCGAGAAGGCCGAGTATCTCCGGCGATTGCTGACGAAATGGGTCATCCCTCTCAGCCAGAATTAGTTACCGCGAGATATGACTACCCGAGCTGCCGATACTAAACTATGCCATCAAGCCAGTCGCAAAGCATTGAGCGTCGCCCTGTGCTGCCCGCGTCCACGGTCAGGATCGATCTCAAGCTCAAGCTTCGTCACACCTTCCAGGTCGACGGCGTAGTCTTCGATCTCCTGCGACGATCCGGTGGGGCTGAAAGTCCATTGCTGGCGCACGATTTCGCGCCCTGCCTGAGCTGCATACGAGTAGCGCAGCACAAACTCCTGAGTGCGCTCCGCTTCGTGCTCGATAAAGTGCAGAAATATCCGCCGCAGGTGTGTCGGCACGGTAAAGATCAATGCAATCGTCTGCGGCCCGGGAGTAGCCGCGCGCCACCCAAGCTCGTTGCGCTCCGGGTTTGTGCCCAGCGCATTTTCTATCGGAAAGGACGGGCCTTCTGAGGTGAGCTGCACGCGAGCGATCGACTCCAGATCAAGCCAGCTAGCATCCTCCTGACTCTTTCCCGCAGTCGTGCCGTGTCCGATGATTTCCTTTTGCATCTGCTGCCTCCCCGTGCACACCTACAGGGAAAGATACGCCTATTGGGTTACAGGTTGAAGGGCGTGGCCCGGAATAAGGGCGATAGCTTGATTTGTCTGCATGGAGGTGAAGCTAGAGGTGTTGGACCGAGGTCCAATTTGGGTCAATAAATTTGGGTGCCTCATACCTTGCTATTGATAGGTAGAACAGCGTTTCTCCATCTCAAAAAGCGGATACGAGACACCCGGCAGGCCATAGTGAGGCAGTAAATACATCGGGCCCTCTGCCCCCATTTTGGCTACCACTCATTGCGGTGACAATTATTCTTGTTTCATTCATATTCGCACTCGCTGCCAGGCCCGTCGTTGCTCCAGCGCAGGGATGGCGTTGCTCTTCAGTAACCAAAGAGATGGGGTAAGAGATTAGAAGCTGGTTACCTCATGAAATCGAGAAGACGAACCCGGAATGAGGATCAATGATTTCAGCCGCAGTCCAGCAGGAGTTGAGGATTTCGCAGCAGGACTTTACCGCGGCCCTTTGTCAAAACGCCGGCGCGTTGCCATTCGTTCAAAATGCGGCTGGCCGTAAATGGAGTCACATTCGCTCCGGCAGCCAGATCTTCGTTCGTGATCCTCAATTCGACGCCGCCGCGAGTGGTTTTACCGACCCCGCACGCGAGACTTATCAACAGGTGAGCAACGCGCCCGCGCGCGTCATTGCAGCTCAATGAGACTTGTGTCGCGATCGACCACGCGACATTTTCTGTCGCCGCGATGGACAAGGCATTATCCAACAGCACTGGAAAGCGGCCCACAAATTCCCGGATCGTCCGACGGTCCCACATCAACGCACAGCTGTCCGCCACCACCTCGGTGCTGGCAAGATAGTGGATCGGGGTAGACAGCATCGCGACGCCGCCGAACACCTGTCCGGCAGTCAGCCAGTACAGAAGAACCTTTCGCCCGTCGTTCGTCGTCACAAATTGCCTGCCATGACCGCTCGTGAGCAGGAAGACTCCCTCCGCCGGATCTCCCTCATGAAGGACAACAGACGATCTACGGAATTGCCGGTGTTTGGCGACAGACAGAATGGCGTCGACGTCAGCCTTCGGCAACCCCGATAGAAACCGAGGCCTGAGCTGATTGGGAAGGTCCGCAACCTGTTTCCCGAACGACAATTTGCAGCCGCAACTCACAGGATCTTCCTCCCCAGAGGATGAAGATACGCCTGTCGCGGAAAGTTTGTAACTCGCTGATTGAATGAGGCCGGAGATCGGGATTGCACGAGGTGTAGGTAGTGGGACGTTCTACCCACATCTCAAAAGCGAGATGTGGGGGCACCCGGCGACGTGATTAAAATACGACATGCAGTCTACGCTCTTCCCGGATTTCCCTGATGCTGATCGGAGCAAACCACTGGTGCTCCTACTTGGCAATGTTGACCATGAAGGAATCACTAGTTCTTTAAAATCAGGCGGCGAACAGTATAAGAAGAAGCTTTTAGGTTCCCGTCCAGGAAATTGGTACGCTATTGTTTCGGATCTATGTTCCCTCAAACCGGCTTTGGGCGAACGAGGTTGACAAGCTACTCCAATTATTTCGTGACTACCTATTACGCACCGGGCGAAAAGGCATTCGCCTTGAGCAGATCAGAACCGATCATGGGATTTCTTACGAATTTCATGGGGATGACGTGCCATCTAGTTCGTCGCTATCAGAGGACTTTCAAGATTTCTCACGCTTTCTTGATCTGTGTGTATCGAATCCCGACGAGGCAGAGGCATTACTCAGGCAAAAGCGCATTGACCCAAAAGAAATCGGAGACATCCTCACTCGATACTCTAAGGAGGCAAAAGGCTTCAAGTAGATCTCAAACATGATCGCGAAAGAAAGATATTAAGTATTCGCCAGCGATTGGAGTCAGAGCTAGTAGACGCCATGCCGACTGATGCCGATTGGAGGGTGATAGATAAACTCGTACTCAGTGTAATACCAGAGTCTTTTAGCATCGAGGCTATCACCTCGATAGACCAACGATCGCTGACTCTTCTTCCGCCGGTGGAACGTTCGCAATTGACGATCAATCTCAGACCACAAATTATTCACGCAGTCGGTGGAGTCGTGGCGCAAGAGATCCGAGGCGACGTCAACATTTCTCAAGACGACGAGAGATTATTGCAACTCATACGACAGCAAGGCGACAATCAAAGCGCCGAGCTAACCGCAGCTGTACAAGTTCTTTCAGATACAGCCATTACAAATTCCGATCGATTATCAAATGCGCAGAAACTTAAAGGATTTGTGTTTAGCCTTAGAGACAAACTAGGTCCCGTAGCTTCGAACCTATTAATAGCCTACCTAGAAAAAAAGCTCGGTCTTAAATAGCCGCGAATCGGTGCCGGGTGCCCCACATCTCTTCGAGATGTGGGATACAACGATCCCGACGCGGCACCCGGATATGCGCCCACCCGCCTCAGAAGATAATCTCCATCCGCGCGCCCAGAAGGGTCGTGGTGTAAGCCTTGGTCGCGTAGCTGGGATGAATTGAAACTTCAACATCCGGACCAATGTTTACGCTCTGCGTCAGACGAAGGCGATAGAACGACTCGAACAGGCTTTCATGATGGTTGCCGTTGCTCGGCTCGCTATAGTTAAATGCCATCCCGAACATGTCACCTCGACGTCCGAATGGATGCACATTAGCCAGACCGATTCCCTCGACTTGCTTAATCGCGGTCCCGGTGCTGGTACTGAGGGCAAACCTCCCGAACGGGGTCCAGCCATTGTAAAATTCGTGGTCGAATCCGAAGCCACCACCATATCCGCTTCCGTTGTTCTTCGTATCGTCTCGCCACATACCGACGCGGTAATGCCTGTACTGTTCACCGATGGACCCTGAAGACCAGCCCAGTTCAACACCTTCCATATATTTTCGATCGGCGAGTGTTCCGATGCTTCTCTGTTGTGCGCCCTCCGTATCCACGACAACAGCGTGCATGTAAACATGCCGGGGAGCCTGGAATTCAACTGCCGCGCCTCCCGCATAGGTTCCATCGTAGGCAACCGCCAGATTGCCGTCGTTCGCGCCGTTTAAGAACTGCGTTCGTTCGTCGTTGTTGAACATACTGAGGGTTGCATACTCGTTGGGATGGATCTTGCCCACATACAATGAAAGTCTCTTCTCGAAGAGATCCTGACGCCAGTAAAGGACATTCAAGGTGATGGGCTCCTGTGGACCGCCGCCCTGCAGGCAGTTCAGATAAAGCCCTGAACCGATGCTATCGCTGAGGTTGAATTGCTGGCTGATGCCGATATTTGTGCCGGAACGGACAAGCAGGCTGATGGATCCTGCGCTGCTCCCATGATCGTATGCCTTCCAGGCTCCAGTGAAATCGAGGCGTCCGCCGAGCTGGTTGTGCCTTGGTGTACCATCCGGCACTATGGTCGCGTACTGATTCAGAAACGTATACGTTGCCCCAAATTTCAGGCGCGCCGATTGAGCAAGACGATCGCTGAGCTTATCGAGCGGCTGAAAGATCGGCGCCAAGGGATCAGGCTGGACTACGGGATCGGCCGGTATCTTCGATATTGCGGCTGCGTCTACGTCGAGTTGCTGCTTCAACTCGTCCGGTTCTTGCTTCACCACAGCCGGTGGATTGGCTTGAGATGGTTGGCCCGGTTGTGGAGCCGTGGAATCGTTCACGCCGTTGCTCTGGCCGGCGGCGACCAGGCTTGATGCTAGCAAAAGCAGGAGCAACCGGGTTCTCAAGTTTCTTCCCCCCGAATCGCCGATCATCTTTACATATCTTCGGGCAGGCCACAATCGCTGGTGGGGCGGATATCAACTGAACTTGAAAGGTTGTGAGCGCTGGTGAAACAACTGCTCGCGATTCCCTGGAAAAACGAGCAAAGAGAACTGGTCTAAAAGCCACTCTGGCCGATATCGATTCCCAAACAACGCAGAGCCGTTGGCAGAACATCAAATCGTGTATCTGGAGGTGATGAACTGCTTTCGCAAAGCTGTTATTTACCCCACGCTGGTTGCGGTCCTGCTTTCCGGAGGAGTCGCGTTCTCCCAGGATCATCACGACGATCATCACGAGGACCACCATGACAATCACGCCTACGTGCACCACGAAGAATGGAAACATGGCTACAGAATGCACCAGGAAGACTGGAACCGTGGTGAGCGCATAGACTATCGCCACTATCATCTGCAGGAGCCTCCGCACGGCTATGAGTGGCGCGAGGTAGACGGCAATTATGTTCTTGCCGCAGTCGCTACCGGGGTCATCGCTTCGGTGATCATCGGCTCGGAGGCTCACTAACCGGGCGGGTCACCCGACAAATTTGCGCTACCATAGAAACAAGCGGGCAGCTGGGCGGTCGCTGCTGATCGCAAGATCAGGAGAGGAAAGTCCGAACTCCGCAGGGCAGTGTGCCGGATAACGTCCGGGATCGGAGCTTCAAGGCTCCGAGACGGCTAGTGCCACAGAGAAGATACCGCCTACGCCGCAAGGCGCAAGGTAAGGGTGAAAAGGTGCGGTAAGAGCGCACCGCCCCGGCGGCAACGTTCGGGGGCAGGGTAAACCCCACACGGAGCAAGACCAAATAGGGAGGGATGCGCAGCCAGACCCAGATAGCTGCGCGGCGTGCCTGCCCGGCGCGCCAACGTGGGTCCTCCATACGGATGGTGTTTACGCCGTCGCGTGGAGCGGAAACCTTCGGGTAGGTCGCTTGAGCGCCGCAGCAATGCGTCGCCTAGAGGAATGACCGTCCTCGACAGAATTCGGCTTACAGGCTGCTTGCAATGATGGCCCCGTTTTTCCTCATTGGAGAGCGGGGCCTTCCTTTTGTGATCTTAAAGCCCGAAATTCTGATCTTCCCATCGATTCGCTATTTCAATTACACTCGGCACCGATGGAACGCCCGCGCGGAATCATCGTTACCACCTGCCTTGTGGCCATCCTGCATATTCTCGGCTTCTTCCTGATTGAGTCGCAGGTGTTAGACGATGTAGAGATGTACTATGCCGGAGCGATCATCGTGGTCCTCGGCGGTATCGTCCTTTGGTGGTATTGGAAGGGTCTGAACTGGGCGCGATGGATTGTTCTGTTGGAATCCTTCGTGTGCATCTGGAATCTGAAATATCTCCGGGGCGCAACGCTGGTCGAGGTATTGATGATTATCACGGAAGGTATTCTGGCTCTTTTTTTCCTTGTCTATCTCAATACAAAGCCCGTGCGCGCATGGTTTGAGGGAGCGTTGTAAGTCGACTCTTCGGCTCGGCTATCGGTGGTTGTTTCCATGGTGAGCCGTTTCGAGCGGCTCACCATGTTCTTGAACGCGTCTAGCCCGCCAATGAATAGACGACAGTAATGGTCGTCAGCACTTCAATTGGGTCGCCGTTAAGAAGAAAAGGCTGCCAGCGCCACTGCCGAACCGCATCCACCACGCTTTGTTGCAGCTCATTCGGACCGCCCTGCACTTTGATATTTTCAGGCGATCCGTCTTTGTTGATCACGACGGATAGAACCACGCTGCCTTGAATCTTGTGCTCTTTCGCTTCCACTGGATAAACAGGCGGCACTTTGTTCACGATCTTCAGGTTGTCCGCATTCACATGGATCTGTTTTGGCGGAGCCTTCTGCGCTGCGGCCGCCGTATCGTCCACATCCATGCGAAAGGCCATGGCAGACGTGCATGTTGTCACAGCAATGGCGCCGCAGAGGGCGGCAGTGGCAAGCCGTCGCAGGCCGCGTATCTCGAAATGCTTCCGGGTCAGATTCATAATTCTCCTTTCAAAAACGTTGGCATCGAAAATTCCGATGGCGTGAAGGTTTTCAGCGGCCATGCGAGTCGACAGCATCGACGCCAGCCGCAATAGTGAACTTGCATAACTCTCCCGTCCTGCCACCGCGGCGGCGGCTATAGCGTCGCACACTAGCTCGCGTGTTTCGGCAAGGCGCAGGCGCGTGAGCCACAGCAGCGGATGCCATGCCACTGGCAGCGCGACAAGTCCATAGAGAAGATTCTTCGCGAAGTCGCGGCGGCGAAGATGCGCGCACTCATGCGCGAAGACCGCATGCAGATCACCCGCTTCAATCTTGTCGAGGAACGCGGGAGGCAGCAGCAAGGTCCAGTGACGGATGCCGATAGTCACCGGCCCGGCCAGCGACGGAGCAATCGCAACCTGTACTGCATGGTCAGCGATCCTGAAGAACTGGCGGCAGCGGTCGAGCTTGCGCGCGTGTGCATCGGTCAGCATGGCGGTCGTAGCCGTCCGCCGCATCTCCGTTGTTCTCCAAAGTGACCACGTCAGCCGCCCAGCAAAGTAGAGAAGGCTGCACGCATACGCCAGCACAAGCGCAGTCATCAGCCATGGTGGAAGCCGCAACATCGCAGCGGATGCGGCAGAGCTCGCGCCGACAATGACCCGCGTCTCGCCTCCTGCTGCGCTGCCGAAGAATGAGAGCAGCAGTCCCCAAGCTTGTTGCAACAGTCCGTTGATGCGGAAGTGGCAGAGGGGCAGGATTGCCTGAAGCATCAGAGCGCCGACCCATACGCGATGCTCGATCCGCGGCCCGAGCGGCCGCGTCAGCCGTGCGGCGATCCACGCTGCGATGAAGACCAGCGGGACCTGCCACAGGGAGTTCAGCAGATATGCAAAGAGCCCGGACATCAGGGTAGTCACGAGGGCGGTCATGCGTTTCCTCCTTCCTTTTCGAGGCGCTTACTCAGCTCAGCAATCTTTTTGGCGTCGAGCTGTTTGCTTTTGATCAGGCTCATCACCAGCTCCTCGCTCGAACCGCCAAACATGCGGTCCACCAGATCGCGCACCGCGTGGCCGAGAGCTTTCTCTTCAGTAACCATGGCGCTGTAGACATAGGCGCGCCCGCGGAGCCTGCGCTTCAGTTTGCCCTTTTTCTGCAGGATGTTGAGCATCGTCTGCACCGTCGTGTAGGCAAGCTGCTGCTCAAGCCCCGTCTGCACGGCATTCACATTGCTCGGCCCTTGCCGCCAGATCACCTGCATGATCTGGAGCTCAAGCTTGGTCAGAGGTTCTTTTTCGCGTTCTCCCACAAGGCATCTCCTAATGTGTTAGGAGATTATGCCAGGAATTCCGGATTTGTCAACTAAGATTTTAGGAGATATAGGTAGTTGGCCGAGTATTCAATAACGGGGCCAAATTGAATTTATTGCTAGTCGGGGAGCCTGCCGTTATCCTTTCTCGGTAAAACGTCAAATACGAAAGGGAATGGACAATTTGCCGATATTGGATTTGAGCGATTACAAATTCCTTCGACTGTGGCCTCGTAGCCTGTTTCGAAAAAGAGATAGCAAAAACCGCCTATTGATCAAGCTTAATGTGCCTGAATTGAACCGCCCCGGAGTTATGTGCTTTACAGAGGCGACGAACTATATTATGTCGGTAAGGCAAAAAATATCTTTCTACGCTGCATGCCCATGCCAACAAAGCAACGGATGATTATTATGCTCATTGGAAGTATTTTTCTGCGTTTGCATTGGTAGAGTCTGTCGGCGAATACCACCAAAAGATTGCAGAACTAGAAGCCATCCTTATCGCTGCTGCTACGCCGCGAGCGACGAATAAATCGACTCCTAAATTTAAACGAGTTAGGATTCCGAAGGTTCTCTTGATTGATAGGGATTGTGGACATTGAAATACCAATCCGTCAGGTTCCTTCAGACTTGCATCCGAGGCTGCCATCATTTGAAATAGCCAAGTCATGAGTGAAAGCAAGTTAGCATTCCTATTTCCCGGACAGGGCTCGCAGGCGGTTGGAATGGGCCGCGATCTGTCTGAAAAATTTCCTACCGCAAAACAAACATTCGATGAGGCAGACGAAGCGCTAGGCTTTTCGCTCTCGAAACTGTGCTTTGAAGGCCCCGAAGACCAGCTCAAGCTGACCGAGTTCACGCAGCCCGCGATATTTACCGTTTCCATTGCCGCGCAGCGCGTGCTGGCCGAAAAGGGCATTGCGCCGAGTTTTGTCGCCGGGCACTCGCTGGGCGAATACTCAGCCGACGTCGCGGCAGGCGTTGTCTCCTTCGCCGATGCGGTGAAGACAGTACGTAACCGTGGCCGTTACATGCAGGAGGCCGTGCCGGCAGGCGAAGGCGCAATGGCCGCCATTCTCGGACTCGCGCCAGAAGCCGTAATCGACCTCTGCGCGAAGGCTGCTGCTGAATCGGCTGGAGTCGTCTCGGCCGCAAACCTCAACTCCCCCGAACAGATTGTGATCTCAGGCGCGGCAGCTGCAGTCGAGAAGGCAGGCGCGATGGCAAAAGACGCCGGAGCCAAGAAAGTCGTGATGCTCGCCGTGAGCGCGCCCTTCCACTGCGCGCTGATGCAGCCCGCCCAGGACCGCCTGGCCGAAGACCTGCGCCAGCTCGCCTACTCCACGCCAAGCATGCCCATAGTGACGAATGTAGACGCAGCTCTGACCACAGATGCAGAGCAATTGCACGACGCGCTCATCCGCCAAGTCACAGGATCGGTCCGCTGGGTTGAATCCATGCGTCTCTTAATCGAGCAGAGGCCGACGCACTTCATCGAAGTCGGTCCTGGCAAGGTGCTCTCGGGGTTGATGCGGCAGATCGATCGATCTCAGACGGTCCTGCATGTCAACGATGAAGCAACCCTCGAAAAGACGCTCGCCGCGCTCACTCCTGCGTCATAAGGTCCGAGTACAATTGCCCCTGCGGAGGCCGCGCACATGACAGATGCAAACGGCATTGTCAGTATCCCGAGCAAGCATTCAGTCGATGAGACCGTGGCGCGCCTGGAGCACATTCTTCAGGAAAAAGGCATCAAGCTTTTCGCGCTGGTCGATCACCGCGGCGAGGCGGAAAAGGCAGGCATGAAAATGCCGCTAACCAAGGTCGCAATCTTCGGCAGCCCGAAAGCCGGGACGCCGCTGATGCTGGCCACGCCGAGCATAGCCATCGACCTGCCGCTGAAGCTATTGATCGCCGAAGACACGAACGGGAGCGTCTCCGTTTCCTGGAACGCTCCCGCGTATCTTGCTGCGCGGCATGAACTGCCGCAGGACCTGATTGCCAATATCGCCGTGATCGAAAAGCTCGCGGCCGCAATCGCCGGGTAAGGTTACTTCACTGTAACGGTCAATTGCAGAGGATGGCTCGTAACCTCGCCGCCATTGTTGGAATAGGCGGTAATCGTCACATTGTAGGTGCCTGGAGGCGTTCCCGAATTGGGTGTCGGAGGATGATGCAGGTAGCTATACCGCTGCGAACATGCCGTGAGTCCGGAAGCGCTGGCTAGCAGAAGCACTGCAACCCCTAGTAGTCGCAGGCCATTGCCGCCACGCTTCCGCAGAGCGCCGATTCCCACCAGCGCAAGCACTCCGGGAAAAACCATGGCATAGGCCAGATGCGACCCGTTACCGCCAAAAGGCAGAGCATAATTCCGCGAAGATCTGGAAGGGGCAGTCGTTTGAATTTGCATGGTGCTGGTGACGGCTGCTGTAGAAGTCGGAGTGACGATGCTCGGCGTAAAGCGCGAGCTGGTAGTCGTGGTCGGCAGACCAGATTCGGCGAGCGTTACTGACTGAGTGAAGCCGTTCTCGGGTGTCACCGTAATAATGACCGTCCCGAAGTCGCCGGGGTTGAGGCTCATCGTAGTGGGATTCGCGGCAACCGTGAAATCCGGTGGCCCGCTGGTAGCGTTGGCCTGCAACTGTGCGCTTGCCGACGAAGAGGCGGCATAGCGCTCGCTACCGGAATAGACCGCAATGATCTGTCTTGTCGCTGCCGGGACCTTGTCCAAACTCAGCGTGGCGGTGCCGTCTGCCTGCACAATGGCCGAGCCGAGTGAGAGCCCGTTGCTCACGAAGCTCACCGTACCGTCAGAGACGATGGCGCCGGTGGGGTCCTTTACCGTGACGGTAAGCGTGGTCTTCGCGCCTTCGGCGGCAACCGAAAGAGCGGTGCGCGTGGCTGTGATCTGACTGGCTGTGGTCTGGCCGTGGCCCAGAGCAACAACAAGAAAAAGAGCAAAAACACCGGCCAAACATGACCCACGCCTGATTGTTGTCGTGAAATTCCACTTCCAGATGCTGCTCGTTGACTGCAAACTCATTCGTCCGGTTCTCTGCTCTTTTCCAACAGGATTTCTTGTCAATACCCAATTGTATCTGTGCGGGGCAAAATCGGCGATGCGGTGCGGGAAATTGGAGACACTCCCGCACCCGAAACGCATCTGTTAGACGCAGCGAATCGCTGAATAGGGGGACTACTCCCCCCGCAGCGATTGCATGGGATCAATCGACGCCGCCCGCGTTGCCGGAAGGGCCGACGCCGCCAGAGCCAGCAGCAGCACGGCGACGGCGGCCATCGTCAATACGACAGGATCAAAAGGACTGACTCCGAAGAGAAAAGAGCGCAGCAGGCCGGATGTTGCGGCAGCTCCGATCAGCCCGATCCCGCAGCCAATTGCGGCCAGCTTGGCTCCTGAGATGAGAATCAGCCGCATGATCCCTGAGCGTTGCGAGCCGAGAGCCATGCGGATCGCCATCTCCTGCACGCGCGAAGCAACCGAGAAAGCGATGACGCTATAGATCCCCAGCACAGCCAGCAGCACCGCAGCAGCGGCAAACGCGGAAATGATGGCCGTGTTGAAGCGGCGCGGTGCCTCCGTGTCCGAGACGTTCTGCATCATAGTCTGCACCTGCGTCAGCGCCAGCTGCGGATCGATGGAGCGAGCGGTCGCACGTAGAACGTTCTCCATCTGCTCGGGCGGCAGCGCGCTGCGAAGTACGATGTATCCGCCGTTTCCATTCAGATCCGTAGGCTGGCCCAGCGAGCCAATCGCTTTCTCCGTCTGATCGACCGTCATGTAGTACTGCTCTTTGGTTTCGGCGTCGGGAGAGGCGAGCTTCACATCGGCAATCTCGCCCACAATCGTCAGCCACGGAGTCTGCATCTCCGGTGTGCCAATGCGCAGCCGCTTACCGATGGGGTCTTGATGCGGCCAGTAGTGTTCAGCCAGCTTACGGTTTATGATCACCGCAAGTTGAGTGTTAGCAGTATCCGCTTCAGTAAGGAAGCGCCCGCGCAGCAAGGGAATCTTCATGGCGCTGAAGTAATCGCCCACAACGGAACCGACCGTCGCCAGGCTCATGTTCTCACCTTTGCGCGGAACATAACCTTCAGGAACAAAGGCTTGATTGTTGTTATTCCCCGAAGCCGGCAAAAAGGTCGTCAATCCCACGGACAGCGCACCGGGAGCCTGCCGCAAGCGTAGCACCAGCTCCTTGTTGAAAGTGTCAACCGATGTCTGCGTGGCGTACTGCTTCAGTGGAAGCGAATATGCGGCCGTGGCAATGTGGTCTGGCTGGAAGCCAAGGTCGACCGAACGCATCTTCTCGAAGCTGCGCAGCAGCAGCCCCGATGCCGTCAGCAGAATCAGTGCGATAGCAATCTCAGCAATCACCAGCGCCGACCGCAACCGCGCATGACCACCGCCAGCCGATCCGCTGCGTCCACCTTCCTTCAGCGTTTCGTTCACGCTGGTGCGCAGCGCCGCAAAGGCGGGAGCCAGCCCGCAGAGAAAGCCGGTGACAATCGCAAGCAGAAGCGCAAAGCTGACCACAATCCAGTTCAGGCTGATTTCGCTGACGCGCGGCAGACTTTCCGGCAGTAAATTCTTGCCGACTGTAAGCGCCGCTGCCGCCAGCATAATGCCGAGGAGACCGCCCAGCACGCTCAGAATCAGACTCTCAAGAATCGCCTGCCGCAGCAGGGCAGATGAGCGCGCTCCGAGCGCGATGCGAACAGCAACTTCGCGCTGCTTGCGAATGGCGCGGACCAGCAGCAGTCCTGCAAGATTGACGCAGGCAATCAGCAATACGATGGCAACAGCGAAAAAGAGCGTCCGCACCAGCGGCCGCGCGCCTTCGACCGTCTCTTCCTGTAAAGGCCGCACCACGGAGCTGATATGCAGGCTCGCCATAAACGACGGATAGCCGCGCATAATATCCTGCGCCACGCGTTCGGCATCCTGCTGCGCTTGTGTCGTCGTAACGCCGGGTTTCAGACGCCCCACCATCTGGTAGCTCCAGTTGGCAGAAGATCCCGGCGCAAGTTCATCCGGACGGAAACTCATCGGCACCCAAACCTCGATGCGGTTCAAATGCCCTGAGGTCAGCGGGAACTCAAAATTACGTGGCATCACGCCGATCACTAAATAAGCTTTGCGGTCGAGCAGAAGCTTTGTGCCCAGAATCTTCGGATCGCCATGAAAGCGGCTCTGCCAGGTCGAATAGCTCAGCACCACCACCTGCTGATGATCGTCGTCTTCCTGCTGCGTATACACGCGTCCCAGCAGCGGCGGCGTAGCCAGCGCGGAAAAGACACCCGCAGTCAAACGGGCAGCATTCACCTGTGCCGGATCACCATTGCCGGAAAGTTCAAACCCCGCATACTGATAGCCTCCGAGAGCAGTAAAGGAATGCGTATCGCGCGAGTAGGCACGAATGTCCGGCACGGTCACGCCCGCCTCACCGTTGCCGCCCACATCGGCGCCCTGCAGGCGGTCCGCCAGCACGACCAGACGGTCCGGATCAGGAAAAGGCAAGGGCCGCAGCAGCACACCTTCAACAATCGAGAAAATTGCAGTCGTCGCGCCGATACCAAAGGCGAGCATTAGGATCGCAGTCGCGGCGAATCCAGGCGACTTGCGCAGCTGGCGGAAGGCAAATTTCAGGTCGAGCAGAAACGTTGACATCAGGTCCTCGCAAACACAGGTACGCCTACAGCGCAGCAACCGTTCCACCAAACCTGTTAACCGGTTAAGTATCTCTAGGGAGAGGAGTTACCAGAATAAAATTGGTTAGATGGGTAGGGAAAGCGTCCGGAATCGACATGGATCTGTCCGGAAATGAACAGGATAGGAAATGACAGGGGCACTCTCTGAAAGAGTGCCCAGTGTGAGAGGATGCAGAGCGGCTATTACCGCAGATGAAGCGGCGCGGCCAGCTTGAAATTGATGACCGACTCCGCCGGAATGGTAACGTCCTTGTTGCCGGTAAAGGCCGCGACACCTGTACCCGCTCCAGCGCCAGCCAGTCCGCCAATGAGCAGACCTGCACCGCCCGTGGCTACGCCGCCGATGAGCATTCCCAGCCCGGTACCGCCGCCGATAAACGCAGCGCTGCGCTTGCCTTTGCCCTTCTTGGTCCGGGTGATGCTGCTCGTGTCAATGCGATAGTGCTGACCATGAATGTCCAACCCGGTAAGGGTCAACTGCAGGTAAGACGCACCTTTGAAATGCCCGCGTTTATGCGCCTGTACCACCATGCCTTCCGCTCCTGCACCGGACGGAATCACCGTATTGTCGTCAACCATCACCGGACTCACAATGGTTCCCGTGAACGGCTGGCCGGCCTCCGCGTGTTTCACGTTAATGGTCTGGTTCATGCGAATGCTGAGCACCGTTCCTTCCGGCACTTCAGGCAGGGCCGGAGCGGGTGCCGGAGCATTGGCTGCTTGCTGCGGCGCTACCGGCTGATCCGGCGTGGGAGTCGTGGCTGTTCCCGCAGGAGCTGTTGTCGAGGCGGCGGACTGCGCGGGCGCCGGACTTGCTGCTGAACTTGCTGGAGCCGCGTCAGGCGCAGCGGCCGCAGCGCTCTGTGCCTGATCCGCCGGAGTGGCGGCGGGCGGCTTCTCTGCGTCTGTAGTGCTCTTATGGCAACCAGCCGTGAGTGCAACCGCCAGTAAAAGTGCGATGCGCGAAATATCTTTGATCAACATGTGTGGGTCTATCTCCTTGCTGTAAACCTGAATCGTCCTCGTTCGGATGCCATACCTCCTGAAACCGCTGCCTGTTTGCAGTGCTCCGGCGGCTTGGTATTCTCCTGCCCCTACACGATAGGATGCTTAGTTGAAGCAATTCCTGTAAAGCGAGGCAACCTTTATGTCGACGACGCTCTCCCAGCGCCCGCAACTGAAACACCTGACCGCAGTTCTGGACGACCTCAAGCAGCGCGGTACCTACTTCAAGCTGCGCATTCTTGAAGATGAACTGGGCCCTGTCTGCACCTACGACGGCAAGAAGGTCATCAACCTCGCTTCCAATAATTATCTCGGCCTCTGCAACCATCCCCTGCTGCGTGAAGCCGCGCTTGAAGCGACTAAGACCTACGGAGTCGGGTCGGGGGCCGTAAGAACCATCGCCGGCACCATGAAGATCCACATGGAGCTCGAAGAAAAAATCGCGCGCTTCAAAAATGTCGAAGCCTGCGTCGTCTTCCAGAGCGGATTCACCGCCAACGCCGGCACCGTCTCCTCGATCCTCGGCAAAGAAGACTTCATCATCTCCGACGAGCTCAACCACGCCAGCATTATCGACGGCGCGCGCCTCTCCCGCGCCAAGATCAAGGTCTTCCGCCACAAGGACGTGGCCCACGCCGATGAGCAGCTAAAGGAAATCGCGAACGAGCCGGGCCGCAAACTCATCATCACCGACGGCGTCTTCTCCATGGACGGCGACATCGGCCCCGTCGACAAATTGTGTGACCTCGCCGACAAATACGGCGCCATCATGATGGTCGACGACGCGCACGCCTCAGGCGTTCTGGGCAGCAACGGTCGCGGGTCCATCGATCACTTTGGCTGCCACGGACGCGTCGACATACAGGTAGGCACGCTCTCAAAGGCCATCGGCGCGCTCGGCGGATACGTATGCGGCAGCCGCGACCTCATCGACTACCTCTACCATCGCGCCCGCCCATTCCTCTTCTCCACCTCGCATCCACCATCGGTCGCCGCAACCTGCATCGCCGCCTTCGACCTGTTGGAGAACGAACCGGAGCGCATCGAGCGCCTCTGGAGCAACACCCGCTACTTCAAAGCAGAGCTGGGCCGAATCGGCTTCGACATCGGCGGCGTAACCACCCCCGCCAGCGAGACGCCGATCACGCCCATCATTATCGGCGACGGCAAAAAAACAATGGAGTTCTCAAAGGCACTCTTCGACGCAGGCCTGATGGCCACCGGCATCGCCTTCCCAACAGTCCCTGAAGGCAAAGCACGCATCCGCACCATCATGACCAGCGAACACACAAAAGACCAGCTCGATCAGGCTCTGGATACATTGGAAAGCACAGCAAAAAAGCTGGGGATCCTAAGCTAGTCTCTGCTGATCCAGTAACAAAGAGATTGTCATCCTCAGCGGAGCACCGCAGGTGCGCAGTCGAAGGACCTGGTGTTTGTCGGACTCATCACAACCCTAAGCTGATCGTCATTCTGACGACCAACTGGAGGAAGAATCTCAACGATGATCGACAATACAATAGCTGTGATCAGCTCAAAGTTGAAGTACTTTTAACCGCGCCGCGCCCTTTTGCCTCGACTCCATTCGTTTAAGTTCCGAAACAAACCTATCGACCGCCGCTGCCTCTACTTTTGCGATAAAGTGGGCAGTTTGCGCTTTCTTAAATTTCTTGTCATCCGACTCTATTTTCGCCTCTACAACTGCATGACCAGCCAAGTCCATGTGATAGAAATTCAGATTGACATAACCGCCAGCAGTATTCGGCCCTGGGCTGCCGAATTCAAGACTACGATGATCGCGAGGATCCAAGGGGAAACCTTCTAACTGCGCGGCCGTTTTAGCTAGGTCACAATGCCCTCATATACTTCAGCCGCGCTGCTGAAGTCGCCATTCGATCCGGAAATACGAATTTCATAAACATCTGGATCGCTCCAGATGAATTCGAAGAGAAGCCCCGTATCCATTAACTCGAACCTAGCTCACCTTATCTGTCTTCTTGAAAAACGACACAACATCCGCATCCAGACGAAGCGTGATCTATTGCTTGTTCTCTGCAGGAACCAGCGCACCCGGCCGCGTCCACTTCACATTCGTCTGCGGCGGAATGTCACTGTAGTCAATCTCGTCATCCTTCAGCTTGCGCAGCGCACCCATCGGCTTCTTCGTAAGCACAGTAAGCTTCTTGTCGTCCAAACCAAATTTAACGGTTCCAGTATTCTTCTCACTCATGCCACTTGGTGAATCGGAGAGATTAGGTGTCTTCTTCACAATACGTCAAAAAGTTCATAATGCAGCATGGCCTTCACCCTGGAACAACTGGACCACGTCGTCCTGACTGCAGTTTTCCATAACCCCAATCGTCAGACGTACGATCTCTAACCAGCGAGAGTAAGCGCTACTCCATGCTGCAGGGCAAGCCTAGATCCTTCATATAGAGCGAGCCATGCGGTCCTTTCATTCTCGATTAGCGCAGCTGTGTCTCCATCATGTAAGTTGGCTGAAAGAGTTGATCGCAACAACAGTTGCGTCATTTGGTTCACCATTTGCTAGTGGAATACCCAGCTGAAAAGCAAGCAGTTTCAATTCAGAGAGCAGACGTGGTATCGAGCCAATCCAGATGGGAACGAACTGCCCGGCTATTTTCTCGGAGTAGTCGGTTTGTAGAGGAGTCGCAAAGTCAACAGGCAGGAATGTAACCCGGTAAGGATTGTTTCGTATCAATTCAAATTGCGGACTCGAATCATGTCTCATTGCAATCGTAGTAATCTCGACAAAAACCCGAGAAGAGTGGTGGTCTAACTCAGAGCGTCCGAACAGATTGCCTATGTAAACATTTGGAGGCTCTTCGGGATCAAGATATACAGATGCTCCGTGAGCTTTGAGTGTTAGGTTTATTGCATACAGAAAACTAAGGGCATAACTGTTGGCGTCTTCAGCAAAGGAATTACGGACACCCATAAAAAGACCCGTTGACATGGTGACTTAATCTTCGCATTTCTCAACGGCGATGCCGAAAGCTCATAATGCAGCATGGCTTTTACCCTGGAGCAACTGGACCACATCGTCCTGACCGTCGCCAACATCCACGCCACAGCCGATTTCTACACCGAAGTCCTTGGCATGGACATCGTCACCTTCGAGGGCCGCACCGCCCTCAGATTCGGCGACCAGAAAATCAATCTCCACCAGCGCGGACACGAATTTCAGCCGCGAGCAGCCCAGCCCACGCCCGGCTCCGCAGACCTCTGCTTCATCACCCTCACGCCAATGGATGAAGTCGTCAACTATCTCACAGAGTTGAAAGTGCACGTCGAGGTCGGCCCCGTGGAGCGCACCGGGGCCGTCGGCAAACTGATGTCTATATATATCCGCGACCCCGACAAGAACCTGATCGAGATATCGAACTACATCTGATTTCAGGCCATGCTGCCCGGGTTGTAGTAGAAGTGCTCGTGCACGATCTTCCCGTTCTTCACGGTGTATAGAGCCATCTCAGCCATTTGCATGCGTTTGCCCGATGGCTTGTTCGTCACATCGAACTTGAACTCGACAGCGAACTGATCCTTGCCCACATACGGGCCATTCGCCTCCGCGCTGTGGACTTCGTGGTTCTCAACCCACCACGCATTCTTTCCACGGATCGCTTCGATGCCTTTCATCTCGGCGGGCATACCCGGACCGCTGGCAGACTCCACGCTGACAATATCGTCGGCGTAGTACTTATTGACGGCTTCAAGGTTTTTTCCCTCACGGCACAACGCAACTAGGTCGTTTGCAATATCGGCAACTGACATATTCCCTCGTTTACTCGGAAGTATCCGGCGAACGGGCGAAGTGTAGCACAGCGCTGTGAAACAGTCTTTACCACTCCCCTACCATTCCACGACCCAGGCGATCGCCAGCAGCGCCAGGCCGACCATCATCAGCGTGTGCGCGCCGGGGACGAAAATTCCGAACATGAACAGGGCCATTCCCAGTCCATAAACGACCCGCGAAAACGAATCGCACTCTTCCACCTTCTGTTGACGCTGTACAGGAATCTGATTCATAACGCCTCCTTGTTACAGGGCAAGAATCGCACTCTTCCGGACAGCGCAGCAGTAAGCTTTGTCAGCAAAGCGTTATGACAGTTGTCATGCGGTCCTCTGCTAGTCTTGTCGAACTATGAAAGCGAAACGCCCGCTTCTGGCAGCTTTGTCCGCCGTCGCGCTGACACTCGTAACCGCCGCGCCATCCTCGCCTTTAAACACGCGCGCAAGCGAACTCATCCACCAGCTCAAGCTCGAACCCCTGCCGCTCGAATCCGGCTACCTCGGCATCATCGGGCGCTCCGCGCAGAGTGTTACCGTCCACGGCCGCGCCCTCGCCGTCCAGAGCCAGAACTACTACATGCTCACACGCGACACGCCCATCAACTACCTGCACTGGCTTGAGCCCGACGATACGCACATCCTCATCGAAGGCGGCCCCGTCGACTACTTCATCTTTCACCCCGACGGCCGCGCCGAAAAGGTGACGCTGGGAATGAATCTCGCCGCAGGTGAGCGCCCGGTGGTCGCAGTGCCGGGAGGCTGCTGGAAGGCGCTCCGCCTGCGCAACGGCGCAAGCTACGCGCTGATGGCCAACACACTCTCGCCCGAGTTCACACCCGACCGCGTCAAAATCGGCGCAGGCAAAGACTGGATCAAGCGCTTCACGAACGCAGCCCCATGGGCCACACCGCAAACGCTGCGTGAGTTCATCGGCCCCAACTGGCAGCCTTGAACCGTGACTAGACCTGCTGCTGCGTTAGGGTTTTGGGTAGAAGCACCGGGCTTTAGCCCGGAAAAAGGGCTCGAAATAGAGGGGCTTCAGCCCTGGTTTTCTCGAACCCGTCGTTGACTCCAGCTGCTACGGAATCGCGAGGTACTTCTTCATCGACGTCGTCCCCGAATCAATCAGCAACTTCTGCCGGTCTGAGGACATGCGAAACTCCGTTGTGCCATATCCGCCTACGGGCAATCGGCAAATGGCCGCCTCATACTTCCGCATCACTGCCAGATCAGCGTACTCGGTTAGAGTGTCGATCAGCCGGGTCACGCGGTCTGCCGCACGCAGACGTGGCCGCCGTGTGTCAGAGGCAGCAGCGCCCGGCACCATCACCGTTCCATCCAGAAGTAGCCCAAGATTGCCGGCAGCGCCAGGATCGGTCTTCCCCATCACCGCCACAACATCTGGCGTCGACTCGGCAATCAATCGCAGCGGGAAATTCGACAGCACTCCGCCGTCGACAAAGATGTTCCCCGCTTTTTGGCGCCGAATGATCTGCCCATCCGCTCCCATCACGTTATACGTGCCCCATTCCGGCTTCCAGATCATCTCCCGCCACACGAAAGGAATGCTCATCGACATGCGCACCGACTCAGCCACAGGAACGTTGGGCGACGTGCGCGCATTCAGCACCACCGACTCCTTGTCGGTCACGTCGGTCGTCACAACGGAAACATCTTTGCCTGTCTTTTTCGCGAAATCGGCCCAAGTAATCTCCGCCGTCATGCCCTTCGCCACGAGCCGCTCGCGGAACCACTCCAGCGCCTTGTCGCCGGCATAAAATCCGCCGCATTCATTAAAAGAGAACAGCTCGCGGTACAACTCCAGATGCAGCAACGCCTTAATGATCTTCTCTTCAATATTCTGCATCACCCCCGAGAAGGGAAAACCCGCCGCCTTCATCAGCGCGATCGTCTCGCAGCCTTCGATCAGATCATTCGTAAAGTCCGATTCATCCGGAGCGTCCATGAACGAAGCAAAGACCGGATTCCCGGCCGCATCGGTCTTCGTGCACTCGACCGTCAACTCAGCCGGAGTGTAGCCCGCCCCCGTGAGCATGGCGGTAATGGCCCCGGCGGAAGTTCCCACCACGCGCCGATGCTGATGCCCGGCATCGGTAAATACCTGGAGAGCGCCGGCAAACGCCATCCCTTTGGCGCCGCCGCCTTCAAACACAAGATCGTAAAGTGCCATATTTTCTTTTTCCTGTTCTGGGGAATAGTCGCGAATCCGCGTGAAAACGTTACAGTTCGGCCATCAATTCGACAAGTAAATTGTTGATCTGCCGATTCGCCCGTCCCATTCACCCCCAGCGATCCCCGTCTGAACGCCAATATTCGCCGTTCAGCCAAAGTCATTTCTCCATCCCCTCACATCCGACTATCCTTGAAGCTGGTAAAGTCCTCTGGAAGCTGCAGTTACCTTCGTCCGCACTTCCCCCGAGGGCCGGAAGCATTTAAGCTTGGCTTTCCTGTCCGAAAACGCAATTTGATCACCTACAAAGCAGACAGGTAAGCATCAGGAGAACTGAAAAAATGTCGAAAGCCGTCAAGTACGCAGAGCGGGCGGTCACCATCGCCGCACAGGGCGCATGGTCCGTCTTCGAGAGACTGAACCGTATCAGCCCTAACGAATCATTCACCCCCAAGTGGTCCGATAAACCTCTGCTGAAGTCCTATCAGAAGGAAAAGCCGCCCCTTGGCTGGCCCCGCACCACCGATTCGCTCTGCCCCAAGTGTGTCCCTGAGATCCGCCAGCAGATCATCGACGGCAAGCTGCCCCATGAAATCCTTTTGAATGAAAAGGTTGGCGAGATCAAGGCGCAGATCATCGAGCGTGACGGCAAGATCCTCATGGTTAAGGACTGCCCCAAGCACGGCCACTTTGAAGACGTCATGTCAATCGACACCGCCTTCTTCAAGCACCTCGAAGAGGTCTTTCCTGGCCGCGACATCCGCGCTCACAATGACGAAAAGCTCCACAACCACGGCACTTCGACCGTGACGCACGGACGTGGCTCGGTCCTCACCATCGACCTGACCAACCGCTGCAACATGATGTGCGACCCCTGCTTCATGGACGCCAACCAGGTAGGCTTCGTCCACGAGCTCACGTGGGACGACATCAAGACCATGCTCGACAACGCGATCACCATTAAGCCGCGCCGTCAGATGTCGGTCCAGTTCTCCGGCGGTGAGCCCACGCTCTCGCCCTATTTCCTTGATGCTGTCGCCTACGCCCGCAAGGTCGGTTACGAGTCCGTTCAGGCCGCGACCAACGGCATCGAGTTCGCCAAGTCCAAGGAGTTCAGCCGCGCCGCAGCCGAAGCCGGTCTGCGTTACGCCTACCTCCAGTTCGACGGCATCGGCAACGCCGCCAACTCGCACCGCAAGGTCGGCAACCTGTTTGATGTGAAGCTCCAGGCCATCCATAACCTGCACGAAGCCGGTGTCGATATCGTCCCCGTTACGACGATCATCAACGGCATCAACAACGAGCAGGTTGGCCACATCATCCAGTTCGCCCTCGACAATCCCAAGAAGATCAACTTCCTCAGCTTCCAGCCCGTCTCCTTTACCGGCCGCGACGAGGAAGTCAGCGACGACCGCCGCGAAGCGCAGCGCTACACGCTCTCGCACCTCGCGCACGACGTCAAGAACCAGACCGGCATCGGCGAGCCGACCCGCGACTGGTTCCCCATCAGCTTCATTTCCACCTTCTCCGACTTCGCCGACCTCGTCCACGGCCCTGATCGTGACTGGGGACAGATCTCCTGCGGATGCCACCCCAACTGCGGCATCGGCATGGCCATCATGATCGACAAGGAAACGAAGGAAGCCGTTCCGGTGACCGCCTTCCTCAACGCCGACCGCCTGGCCAAGGACGTAGCCAAGGTCAACGACGCCGCCCGCGGCAAGTTCCTCTCGCTCGTCGGCATCACCCTTGCGCTTCTGCGGAACTTCGATCCGACCAAGGCGCCGACCCACATGCGCATCATGGACCTGCTGAAGAAGTTCGATAAGTTCTCCGGCTCGACCAAGCGCAACTACGGTTCAGTGAAGGCCGACCGCACCATGGCCGATATCGAGAAGCGCCGCGCCGACCGCTGGAACTTCCTCTTCATCGCCGGCATGTGGTTCCAGGACCTCTTCAACTACGACTTCCGCCGCACCGAGCAGTGCATCATCCCCTACGCCACGCAGGAAGGCGAGATCAGCTTCTGCGCCTATAACACGGGCGTGGGCTGGCGCAACATCATCGAGAAGATGCACATGACCTCCACACTCACCAAGTGGTATGAAGAGCATGGCCGTCACGAAATCTTCGCCGGTGGCAAGAAGGTGGGTATGGGCGAAGCGCAGCACACGCTGCACCTCAACGACGAGCACGTGCACGCCGCCGCCAACGACACCCTCGACAAGCTGGGCATCGCCAAGAACTCGCGCGAAGAAAAGATCCGCGCCCGCGACGCCAAGCTCAAGCAGGACGCCGAAAACGCGCAGATGGCGAAACTCTACCGCGAGCACATCCTCGGCGAAAAGCCAGTCGAAGGCCTCGTCTCCATCAACTCCATAGCGCCAGCCCCAAAGACGGCCCCAGCAACCGAAGAACCCGTAATGGGGGACTAGGACTGCGCGTCCAGCGACACGCGCCTTCGGCGCAAAACCAAAAAGCCCGGCCAAGCGCCGGGCTTTTTCATTCCCACAACGATGTCATCCTGAGCGGATCGCAAGAATCGCGTTCACGGCGAGGACGCTGAGGGGTGAAGTAGCCGTTCAGGTTTCCGGCCAGCTGAGGATGGTGGTCTTGTCGGTGGGACTGCAATACTTTTGCGCCCAGACGTTTGTTTTCATGAAGTTGATAACAGGTTTTTTCGTCAGTTCCTCAGGGTCGCGCACGCGCGATAGCGGCGCACCGACAGCCAGGTTATACAGCTCCACCGGCTGTAAGAAGATTTTTCCGGTTGGCCGCCCCAGGTTGAATATGTAGGAGCGTACGGCGGCTTCACTGAGCGAGGCGGGGACAGGGGCCGTATCCAGTTTATGCTTGGGGATGACTCCGGGCTTAGACGGCTTGCTGGGTTCGCCGAGAAGGGCTCCGGCCTTCGACGGGGTGCCAGGTTCGCCTAGGTGGACGGGCGCGCCCTTGAAGGAAACCCGGGAGAGCCCCGCCATCTCAGGTCTGGCTGCTTTCGCGTTCGCGAGAATCAAGGTCATTGCCTCCCTGTGTGTCCGGTACGCCTGTGCAGCCTTGATCATCCATTGAAGCAAGGCAAGGTTGGCCGCGCGCGCCGTCTGCTGCGGAGCGGGTAGCTGCGCGCCTCCGGTGGTAGGAAGTTGATACTCGGGATGCCACTGGACACCCAGCACCGGGGCTCCATGTTGGCTCTCAACGGCCTCGCTTGTCTGCTGCGCGCTTGTGTCCCTGGCACTCATGGCGAGCATGTTGTTCGGCACGACGTCAAAGGGTCTTGCCCCCAGTCCGGGCCGCGTCCCCATACTCGCTGTCCGAACAACGGCCCAGTGAACGCTGTTTACCTGCATGACGGGCGCGCCGGTCCCTTGGGGCCCTGTTGTTGGGAGCCCTGTTGCATTCTGCAAAAGGCTCCCGGGCTTGATCATTGCAGCATGCTTGAACTCGGTTTTGACGTCATTCATGTTCCCGGCATGGTGCTTACGGGCATTTGTGTTTGTGCCGGCTTGCAGAAATTTGCCGTCCGCATCGAGGGCAGCCACTTCTACAGTTTCGCCCCCGTAGTTTTGCACCAGACGCCAGGAACCGCCGCACAACGCAAGGATGGGCATGCCTACCGTGCGCGCCTGCTCAATTAGGTCGAGCTCCGACTTCGCTCTCTGGCCTGCGTATGTCGCGGCATTCGGGGAGGGAGCATTGTCCTTCCCCTGGCCGATTACCGGAATCTGCTTGTCGTTGGAGTGCGGCCCACCCGGGATGACGAGCAGATCCATGTCCTTGAGCTCGCCGGTTCTCACTCCTCCGAAAGCCGCCCCATCCCAGGCCAGGGTATATACATCGACGAGATCCTTCAGCGAGGGGTGCTGGAACACATCAAGGTCGCCCTGGTGCGCCACATTGTTCCCGTCACGACGCCACGCTACACCAACCTTTACTTTGGGCATACATCTCTCCCTTCGACCGGTATAGTTGCCGCGGCAAGTATTTCCGTCGGCTAGCGCGGCATGGCAACCATGCTACAGCAGACCGGCGGCCTTTGCGGAACCTATCGTGGGGCGTGAACGATTGAAATCGGGAATCTCACGGGTGGCCCATTCAAGCTTTTTTTGGCTTGAGCGGGGCAGTTCAAATTGCGGGCCACGTATTCCCATAGAAAAGCACAAGCCCAAACCAAAAGAGGCCCCAAATCGCCTCCAGATAAAGCAGGGGACATCAGTTCCCGGAACAAAATCCGGCGCCGAAGGCGACCACCTCACTGCCGTAGGCCGGAGCGAAGCGACCTGTCTCACATGCGTTAAGAAGCAATCATCACTTCACTAAGAACCCCAACACCATCCGAGCCATTTTCGCTTTGACGTTCGCCTTGAAAGAAAAGAAAGAGCGGCTAGAACTCCGTCGAGAATTGGCTCCAGATGAAAGCTTAAGGACGCGCTCAGCGTTCTTATACGCCAGCTTCTCTCTGTCCTCATCTGGTAATCGGGCTTTCTTGAGAAAATCCACGCCTTCGAAATTATCGGCGAAAGGATCGTCAACCGAGAACAGAATGTTATCGATTCCCAACTCGGCAATCGCGCAATTGAGAGCTGCCTGATCAAAAAAGCCGCTCGTCGTGATGAAGACATTTGCGCGCATATAGTAGAGCAGGCTCTTCTGCATGCCTCTCCGTTCGTTCAGAAGCCAGCTGCCCATCGTAAGCGCGGTATTGATGCGCCTGAGGCTGAACGGGATCAATTCGCCCATGTGTCCAACGATGATTTTGAGCTGCGGATAACGATCGAAGACGCCGCTGGAGACCAGTCTAAGCAGATGCGTTCCGGTTTCGACCTGCCATCCCCAACCCTGCATCAATGCGAGACAGTCTTTGTAGTAAGTATCGATAATCGCCTGCGGCGGATCGGTTGGATGGATATAGATAGGCACATCCAGCGCTTGCGCTCGCTCGAAAATCGGCGCGAACGACTCTTCGTCCAGATAGCGCCCCTGCGTGTGACCATTGATGAGCGCGCCTTTGAATCCAAGCTGAGTCACCGTCCGCTCCAACTCATCTGCGGCATCCACGGGCGATTGCGTCGGCAACATCGCAAAACCGGCGAAGCGCGTCGGGTAGTCAGCCATCGCCACAGCCAGCCAATCATTGACCTCACGGGATAAGCGGATAGCCGAATCGCATTCAAAGGTCTGCACGCCAGGCTGGACATGAGAGAGCACCTGTAGATCAATGCCGGCAGCGTCCATTCGGCGGATTCTCTCTCGGCCAACGTCGGTGAGACGATTGCCAACCATGTCGAGTAACCTGGCGTACGGTGCCGGATATAACTCTCGTAGCTTGGGGTGCAGGAACGCTTCTTCGAGAGCGATGACGCGCATAGGTGATTTCTCGCGATTCCTGTTCATGATGATTTTCCCAAGAGGTTCATTAGTCGCAGTATACATAATATAGTTAACTATAATTAACTATATTATGCTTTGATTTGGGCGCTGAAATCCGCTCACCGCTCTCTTGGGAGATGTGCGGAGAACACATCGAAATTTCATCCTGAGCGATCACCACACCTGATATCTTCCCGTCGGCTGCTCCATCCTTGGCGAAGCAAAGGGTGGGATAGCAGATTCTTAAGTAGAGCAAATCTAAAAACAGAAAGAGGCGCAAAGCGCCTCCCGGTAGAAGCCGGGGACTGATCGGGGTGATCTTTAGTCCCAGGAATAAAGCCGTCGCCGAAGGCGACTACCTCACCGCCGTAGGCTTGAGCAGAGGCAAAGCCGGAGCGATATGCTTCACAAAGACGGGCGTGGCCCACCTTTGAGATTTGGAGATCTGCGTGCCATCCGAAACCTTGTCAAACCCCTCCCGCGAAAGAAATCTTCTAACCCACACATTCCAAAGTGAAAAAGTCGACGTGACAATTGGCCGACCATTTCGTCACAATTGCTAAAATAGAAATAGAAGTAAGGCATGGCTATAAGCCATGCCTTTCCCGTATTTTGGCAGTAACTGATTGAAAACAAACGACCTCCGTACAAAGTACCGGGGCGAGGGGGCCAGCTCAGAACCGCAAATAAGCCCCGATCATCGGCTCCGCCGTATGCGTGAAGGCATCGGTCGATGAAAAAGCATGCGACACGTCCGGCGCGTGATACAGGTTCCCGCGGTATTGGAACCGCACTCCGATGTGCGGGATGACGGTCCAATCGACCCCGGCCCCGTAAACGAAGACAGGCTTGGTATCGCTCGTACTGTCCGGCTGATTTGAGTCGGGACGGAAGAAGATAAGCCCGCCCCCAGCCAGGACGAACGGCTTCAGCATCAGCACCGGAAAGGAAACCACCCAGTCCACTCCAACCTGGTGAGCAGCGGCTTTGATCTCTTCAAGGTTGTTGAAATTCTGGTTCGCCCGGTTGAAGGAGTAGTTCAGCTCATAGCCGACGAGCGGATTCGAAATGTGCCGCAATTCGAGCAGGAAGCCCGCGGAGTTCGAAGGGCTCTGGACGGTGCCATTGGCTTCCGTAGTGCCGCTGAAAGCCCCATAAAAGCTCGCCGCGGCATCCGTCTGCGCACGCGCAGGTGACAGGCTGAGAACCATGAACGCGAGCAACAGGAAACAAACAGCGTGAGGGGAGCGACGCGGCAACATACGTTTACTTTGACGCAAACGGCTGTGGATGAGAGGTATCCAGTCGGATGCTCTTGTGAAGGTCAGGCGCGAGGAGCGGTCGTGGCAGAATGCAGTTCCGGAGCAGCTTCGACCGGCTGGTTTCTATAGGCCAGCGGCGGCGTCTCAGAAACTGGCGCGATATGCTTTGTCATCTGGTAGGTGTAGCTGATGCGGTGAATGACGGTAATGGTCGACAGGATCGCCAGAATCCAGAGCACAGGAGCCATCGCGCCCCAGCGGTTAAAGAGCGCGCCAATAATGATCAGCACGATGCGCTCCGGCCGCTCCATGAAGCCGACCTTGCACTGGCCGATCAGCGCCTCGGCGCGAGCGCGGGTATAGCTCACCATGAGCGAGGTGACCATCACAAACGCGGCCAGCACCACGTAGAAGAAGCGGTTGCCACGGGCGTAGAAGACCAGCAACCCGAAGAAGAGCACCACATCGGAGTAGCGATCGATGACCGAATCGAAGAACGCCCCGAAGACCGTCACTTGCTGGGTCTGACGGGCAACGCGGCCGTCCACCATGTCGAAGATGCCAGCGCCAATGATGACCAGCCCTGCGTAGACGAACATGCGGACGTAGTTGTGCTCGTTGGCGTAGCCGAAAAGAATGGCGGCCGCAGTGTTGATGATGAGTCCAACAAACGTGAGCACGTTGGGCGAGATGCGGGTCAGCGCAAGTCCATTCACTATGGCCTGCAGCAACACCCCGCATGCGCGTCCAAAAGCGCTCGTCCAGGTCCTATTGGAACTCATGACGCGTTATTCCGCTTCGTCGTGGATCGTTGAAAGTTTCAGAATTTCGAGCTCGCGTTTGCCGTTCGGAGTCACAACCGTCGCAATATCACCCACCTGCTTGCCGACTAAAGCACGGCCGATGGGCGAGGTGGTGGATATCAGACCCTTGTTTACATCCGACTCCTCGCTGGTGACAAGCTTATACTCAATCTCCTCGTCTTTGGATGTGTCGTAAACGACGATGGTTGAGCCAAATGCGACGCGGTCGTGAGGAATATTTGCGAGGTTGACCAGGGCGAGTTCGCCCATGCGCTTCTTGAGCTGGCCCAGGCGCGCATTTACGAAGACCTGCCGCTGCTTGGCCATGTGGTATTCGGCATTCTCGCTCAGGTCGCCTAGCGCGGCCGCTTTCTTGATTTCGAGGGGAAGCTCGTGTGCAAGCTCATGTTCCAGCTGCTTGATCTCTTCCAGCAATTTCTTTTTGATGTGTTCAGGCATGCAATAATCCGTTGCGGCTCATAGGCATGAGCCGCTCAAACCACGGCTGACCAGTGATAACCGCTAAGCTTCCATTATACGGGAGGACTGCGCGTCCAGTGTGGCCTGTCGTGAGCGGAGTCGAAGGACGCGCCTCGGGCGCGCAAAACCTCTAGGTTCCGGGACCTGAGGATCGGGCGTCGAGAAAGCCCTGCAGGATGATCACAGCGGCTACTTGATCTACCACTTTGCGGTGCTCCGTTCTCGGACGACCAGATTCGTACAAAATGCGGTGAGCCTCGCTTGTGGTCAGCCGCTCGTCCCACAAATGCACCGGAAGCTTTGTCTCCTCGGCAAGCGATTGGGCGAAGGCCTGCGTCTTTTCCGCCTGAGGGCTCAGGTCTCCGGAGAGATGAAGCGGATTCCCAACGACAATTTCCTGGCAGCCGTACTTGCGAGCGAGTCGGGCAAGCGACCGGATGTCATCGCGAGGCTTTTTGCGGATCAGGGTCAGGACCGGCTGGGCGGTAAGCCCCAACTCGTCTGAAACGGCCACACCAATGCGGCGATTGCCCACGTCCAGCCCGAGAAGACGCGTTACGGAATCCTGCTCCATGAGAGCATATTACGCAACAATACGGCGGCGAACAGCGAGCAAAAAGAGTCGCATCATACAATCAGGATGGGAATCAAAAGAACTTACAGGTCAAGTGGGAATTGCGACGTTTACTACTCCTTGCAGTGATTGCAGTGCTGTTGTGTGCCGGATTGGCGATTTATGCCCCGGCAGGCCCTCATAGCGAGATGTTTCTGGAAATTCCGGCTGGAACCAGGTCCGAGCAGATTGCTGCCCTTCTGAAGTCTCATGGGCTAATCTGGAGCCGTTATGCTTTTGATGCGATGCGGCTGGTGAAGGGTGGAACGCTGAAGGCTGGCGAATACCGCTTCGATCATCCGGCGCGTATGTCCGAGGTCTATGCGCGGCTGGAAAGAGGCGATGTCTATACCCGAACGCTGACGATTCCTGAAGGCGCAAACATGTTCGACATCGCGCAGAGAGTAGAGGCCGTGCAGTTGGGCAGCAAAGAGACGTTTCTTGAAGCGGTCAAGAGGAATGCAACATTGATTTCCGACCTGGACCCAGGCGCGAAAAACGTCGAAGGATATCTCTTTCCAGACACTTATCACTTCCAGAGACTGGAAACACCCGACCAGATGATCGCTACCATGGTGAAGCGGTTCCGCCAGGCAGCGGCAAGCATCGACCTGACGCAGAACTATCACAATGTCGTAACCATGGCGTCGCTTGTGGAACGGGAAACGCCTATTGGCAGCGAGCGCCCTATGGTCGCGAGCGTATTTTCCAACCGGATTGCCAAGAGTATGCCGCTTATGACGGATCCCTCCGTGATTTACGCCGACTTACTGAATGGAAAGTACAGGGGCACGATTTACCACTCCGATCTTGATGGCGACTCGCCGTATAACACCTATAAACACACGGGCCTGCCACCAGGGCCGATCTGCAATCCGGGCATTGGGTCATTGAAGGCGGCAATGGCTCCGGCTCAAACGCAATATCTATATTTTGTCGCTGCAAGCACTGATCCCTCGGGACATTCGCGCTTCGCAAAGACGCTGGAAGAACACGAGCAAAATGTACAGGCTTATCGGCGGGCTCAGCGCGACGCCGGAGAGCGCTAAGAAGAACTCGGTTGAGTAATTTATAGTCGCACTTTCTAACGAGTGAAGGCCTGATGCGAGGGTTCTGGTTTCGAGCAATAGCGCTGTGCCTGCCGGTGCTAACCGGATGCTTGAGCCACACCCGCAAGCTGCCTCAACCTATAATGCCCAGCGTTGTGCAGTCTGCCGATATTCAGCAGCTCGTCAGCAATATTAACAAGCAATACGACGCGATCGAGACGCTGAATGCTACGGTGGAATTCCAGGCATCGGTCGGTGGAGAGCAGAAGGGTAAAGTTACAGACTACACATCCGTCAAAGGCTATATTTTGCTCCGTAAACCGGAGATGCTACGGGTTCTCGGGTTGTTACCCGTACTTAGTACAAGAGCCTTCGACCTGGCCAGCGATGGAAACTCTTTCAAGCTGCTGATTCCGCATGAAAATAAAGCCATTGTGGGCTCGAATACGGTCAGCAAACCTTCCACCAAGCCGCTCGAAAACATGCGGCCCTACGTGTTCTTTGATTCTCTGCTGATTCACGGAATCAGCAGAGATGACTTTCTGTCTTTGACTGCAGACACCCGGACTGTGCTCGATCCAAAAAAGAAGCAGTTGTTGCTGGAGCCGGAGTACAACCTTGGCGTATTTCGGAAGAATGCGGACAGTAATGTACTGGTCCCGGTTCGCGTGATTCATGTCAGCCGCATAGATCTGCTTCCCAGTGGAGAGGACATTTACGACAAAGATGGGCACATTCAGACGCAGGCGGTCTACGGACCCTATGAATCGTTTGGAGATTTCAGCTATCCAGGAAGCATTACAATCAAGCGCCCGATTGAGGAGACTCAGATTGTTATTACCTTCCAAAAGGTGACGGTCAATCAGATGCTGCCGGACAAGCAGTTCCAACTCGATATTCCGACTGGAACGCAGATACAGAACCTGCAATAGCTCATCAAACATAGCGGTCGAGACGGGCACGCCTGGAGTGCTCCGCTATTGCCCCATTAATCTGCAAGGCCAACTTGAGCGCGGCTCTTCCGTCCTTTCCGGAAACTATGGGCTGCTTTCGATCCCGGACACAGTTAAGAAACGACTCGATTTCAAGCCGCAAAGGTTCCCCTTGAGTGATCTGTGGCTTCCGTATACCGAGACCTGCCGTAATCGCCTCAATGGATGGAGTTGCGGTCGTTCTGGCGGTAACGTTGATGACCAGGAGATCCTGCCGCGCGTAGTCGATCGAGACATACTCGTGCGGCTGAAAGAAGCGCAGCTTACGAACCCGTTCTGTGCTTACCCGGCTGGCCGTGAAGTTGGCGACGCAGCCCGATTCGAATTCAACCCGGACATTCGCGATGTCAACTTTCGGCGAAAGGATGGGCAGTCCTACCGCATGCACATGGCTGACGGGGGATTGAGCTACGGTGAGGACTATGTCGAGATCGTGAATCATCAGGTCAAGGACGACGTCGACATCTAACGACCGTTGACTGAAGACGCTGAGCCGGTGCGCTTCAAAAAACATGGGACCATTCAGCATATCGCGAACTGCCATGACTGCAGGATTGAAGCGCTCCAGATGCCCCACCTGCAGGACGCGTTGATGTTTTCCGGCTAAATTTATGAGCTGCTCTGCTTCGTCCAACGATGCTGCAATCGGTTTTTCGACGAGCACGTCGATTCTGGCCGACAAGAGGGCTAAAGCTACCTGATAATGACCGACTGTGGGAACGCATACGGAAGCCGCGTCGATTCGTAGTTTATCGTACTGGCAATCTAAGAGACATTCTTCTATCGAGCCATAGACAGGAACACCCCATTCCTGTTCGAGCACCGCCTTTCGAAGCGCGTCCGCTTCGACGATGGCCGTGAGCCTGACGGGAAAGCCCGATTTCTGCAATGTCCGGTAGACGCGCAGGTGATTCAGACCGAATACACCCGCGCCGCATACGACAACGTTCTGTATTGCTGGTTCTGCCAAACCTTGCGCTAACGCGCTTCTCCCTTCCCCTCGACGACGCGAAGGCAGCGCGTATAGAGTTCAAGCAGATGCGACACCTGATCGTCTGGTTTTGACGCACTTGCGGAAACGAATCCCGGTGCGGTGGCGGCCGCGCGGCCCACTCCCGTAGCAGCGGCGACAAACTTGAGCAGATCAAGAGCTATATCTTCATTCCGGCGCGTACCGTTCGCCGAAGCCGTTGGCTGATCCATGAACAACTCCTCCGACGCGATGCTACCAAAATTCGAGCACCGTGTGAGTTTGCTACACCTCAGATATGCTGACACACACTCGCCCCACAATAAGGCTGCCGAGTGACTCTTCCGGCTTTATGTCGATCAGCTCGACCGGATGCTCTATCTTGTGCGGACGGAGGACGATGCAGTTTCCGTGAAGCGTCGCATAACGGACAAGCAGGGTGCTTCCACGCTGTATGGCGTAGATGCTCGGCCTGGGCGCGCGATACGGAGCGAGGGAATTGTAGTGGCGATCGATGACGAGAATTGCGTGGGGAACGATCATCGGGGCCATTGCTTCTGCCTGAATGTAACTGGCGCGGATCGCAATGAACCTTTCCCAACCTTTTCTTTCCGGGGAACGCCTCGTGCGCAGATGATCGAGATATCCCGAAGGAAGTTGAATACGTGCGAATGTATGACGGATCGACGACGCCGAATTACTCGCGCTTTTCAAGCGCAATCTTTGTCAACGTGCCACTCTGAGACAAACTCTGCTCGATAAGAAAAGTTCCGCAAGGCACCTCCGGGCTGCGACGCACTTTTGTCTCTCTGAACCGCAAATGAAGGTGAACAGATGATGAGCTTCACACACACGCTCTTCTGGGCGACTCCACAGTCCTTTTGTGGACTGGAGCGGGCGCGCTTTGGGTGTTCTCGGCTGCCGTGAGCGCCATGGATCCACCAAAAGACTGGAGACAGCCGCTTTTATGGTTGGCTCTATCGATTTACGCACCTTTTGGCTGCAAATCTGGACCGGGCTCTTGGGTCCGCTTCGCCGGAAAAGGAACAAACTAGCAATTCAAATAAGGAGACAGACTAGATGGCACACATCCTTCTTGGCATAGAACACGGAGTCGAGGTAGCAGCGGAAGACGTTCTCAAATTTGTGAGCGGCGCCGTTGTTGCAGGCAACAAAGCCACACCGGGGGTAGTTGCGGGACTCGGCGTTTTACTTGGCACAGTTGCGAAAACGCTTGGCGACATCAGTGGCGTCGTTGCCAATCCGTTGAATTTTCACTGGATGCGGCGACCATTCAGGATCTCAAAACCGTTCGGCCTGCAATTGTACAGTTTGCCGGATCGATTGGTATTAAGCTGTAGTCGATCGGGCATGGACCAGCAATTACGTGGCGGGGCAGTTTCAGTGATGTGAGTTGGACGGGCACTATAATCACATTTATGGAGCACGCCCCGCTTGTCGGCGTGGTGATGGGCAGCAAGAGCGATTACGAGGTGCTCAAACCTGCCGTCGACCTGCTGAAAGAATTTTCTATCCCTTATGAAGTGCGAGTTGTTTCCGCTCATCGCACTCCCGATTGGCTTTTTTCTTATGCAGAGCAGGCAGAGATGCGCCGTCTGCGCGTCATCATAGCCGGCGCAGGCGGGGCGGCGCACCTGCCTGGCATGCTTGCGGCAAAGACGCTCGTTCCTGTGCTCGGTGTACCAGTTCCGGCTACGATGCTGAACGGCATCGATTCACTGCTTTCTATTGTTCAGATGCCGAAAGGCGTGCCGGTCGGTACGCTTGCAATCGGCAAGCCGGGCGCCGCGAATGCAGCTTTGTTAGCGGCTCAGATTCTTGCGACAACAGATCAGGAATTGCGCGCTAGGTTGCGTGCGTGGCGCGAGTCTCGCAAAGCGGAAGTGCTGGCTGAGGAGTTACCGGAGTGAGCGCGATCCTGCCCGGCGCGACTATTGGAATACTCGGTGGTGGTCAGCTTGGGCGAATGACCGCCATGGCTGCGCGGTCGCTTGGTTACCGCATTCAGGTCATGGATCCCGATCCATCGTGTCCGGCCCGATTCGTCGTCGATGCATGCTTTGAGGGATCATGGGATGACGCCCGCGCGGCTGCCGATCTGGCGCGCGGCTGCGATGTCATCACACTTGAGATAGAGCAGATCGCAGTGGCAAGCCTGGAGGCAGCAGAGAAGTATGCTCCGGTACGTCCTGGCGTTGCCGTGATGCGGATTATTCAGGACCGCATCCTGCAGAAAAACTGGCTGGTCGAGCATCACTTTCCAGTCGGCGACTTTCGAACGATCAGTTCAGTGACCAACCTGCAAGCAGCGATTGTTGCCCTTGGAGGCCGCTGCTTTGTGAAAAGTGCACGCGGAGGATATGACGGCCGGAGCCAGGTGAAGATCGGATTTGATAACGAAGGCGGATCCGGTGACGATACTCACATTGCATGGCATCTCTTGGGTCAGCGTCCTGCGGTCGCCGAAAAAGCGCTCGATCTCGAAAAAGAGATTTCAGTCATGGTGGCACGGGCTCCCAACGGCGAGTTGAAGAGTTATCCTTCAGCAGCCAATCACCATGAACACCAGATTCTGGCGTGGAGTGTCATTCCATCTTCCACTCCAGTTGCATTGGAAAAAAGAGCTCAAGAGATTGCGCGTCGCATCGCGCAAGAGATGAAACTCGAAGGTGTGCTTGCCGTCGAGATGTTTCTTACGAAGGACGGTCAGCTACTTGTAAACGAACTGGCTCCGCGTCCACACAACAGCTACCATGCCAGCGAGCGCGCCTGCGTAACAAGCCAATTTGAGCAGATTGTGCGCGCGGTGTGTGATCTGCCTCTCGGTGATGTGGCAATCGTCAAGCCAGCGGCGATCGCGAACCTCCTGGGCGATCTCTGGTTGGAGCACGAACCGAGATTTGACCGGGCTCTTGCTGTGCCGGGCGTGCGGCTTCATCTCTATGAAAAGCACTTACCGCGTGCAGGACGGAAGATGGGACATCTCTCTTCAATCGGTGAGACACCGGAAGAGGCTGTGAGTCGCGTGCTGGAAGCGAGAGAGCTACTCTAAAAATAAAAGGCAGGCTTTCGCCTGCCTTTCGCGAACTAGCCGATATCTTCGCTCCAGTTTTCGAGATACTTCTTTACCTCTGCCATGAATTTCCCTGCGTCGGCGCCATCGATGATCCGGTGGTCGAAGCCGAGGGTCAGATGAATCATGTGGCGAATGGCAATCGAGTCTGTACCCGCGTCATCTGTGATAACTGCTGGCTCTTTGAAGAGACCGCCTACTCCAAGAATTGCACTTTCCGGCTGATTAATGATCGGCGTGCCGAACTGTTCGCCGAAGATACCGGGATTTGTAATCGTGAAAGTGCCAGATCCCACTTCATCCGGCTTTAGCTTTTTACCACGAGAGCGTTCGGCCAGATCGGCGATCGCGCGCGCGATCCCAACAAAGCTTCTTTCCTCTGCCTGCTTGATCACCGGAACGATCAGACCCCAATCCAGCGCAACGGCGATCCCAAGATTGATGTTCTGGTGATAGCGGATAGCATCGCCTTCCATCGAGGAATTGACGATCGGCATCTTGCGCAGCGTCGCAATCACAGCACGCGAGATGAATGGCATATAGGTCAACTTCACGCCATTGCGCTGTTCGTATTTCGATTTTTCCTTCTCGCGGATCTTGACGATGCGCGAAAAGTCGATCTTGAAGACGGTATGTACGTGCGCATTCGTTCGCTTGGAGTCGACCATCCGCTGAGCAATGATCGAACGCATTCTCGACAGCTGCACAAGTTCGCCCGGAAGCGCAGGCGTTGAAGGTGCAGCCTGAGCAGTAGGCTTGGCAGCAGCCGCTTGCGGCGCTGGCGCACTGGCTGGCACAGAACCAGGAGGAGCGGGAGGTGCTATCGCTCCGGCACCGTGCTTCTCTAGAAAACCCAGAACGTCTGTCTTTGTAATACGGCCAGCCGCACCGCTTCCAGCAACCTTGCTCAGATCGAGATTCTTGTCCTTCGCGATCTTGCGAACCAGCGGCGATGAGCGCACATTCTCGCCAGCGCTGGCTGCGGTCTCTTGAGGCACCGCTGCTGGAGCCGGTTCTGCCTTCGAGGGCGCAGGTGCTGCTGGCGATGCCGCTGGAGCCGCGCTGGCACCTGCAGTGCCGCCAATCACTCCAACGACCGTATTAATCTGTACGGTCGTCCCTGCAGGAGCTTTGATTTCAGATAGAACGCCGGCAGCAGGAGAAGGAATCTCGGCATCGACTTTGTCGGTTGAAATCTCAAAGAGTGGCTCGTCGCGCTGCACTGTATCGCCGACCTGCTTCAGCCACTTTGTAATCGTGCCTTCGAAAATCGACTCGCCCATCTGGGGCATAATCACATCAGTTCCAGGACCAGCAGCTGGTGCAGCCGGAGCTGGCATTGCTGGGGCTTCTGCGACTGGCTCAGGTTTAGTTGCTGCCGCCTGTGGAGCGGGAGCTGCTGTGGCTGCCGAGCCAGATTCATTGATGACTCCAACAACCGTGTTGATCTGAACGGTAGTTCCCTCGGGAGTCTTGATCTCGGAAAGGACGCCAGCCGCGGGTGATGGGATCTCAGCGTCAACTTTGTCGGTCGAAATCTCAAAGAGTGGCTCGTCGCGCTGGACGTTGTCGCCCGGTTTCTTGAGCCATTTGGTGATGGTGCCTTCAAAAATCGACTCCCCCATCTGGGGCATGATTACATCAGTCGGCATGGATTCCCTTTCCGCAATGCTGCAAAACCCTTATCGTGCGCAAATTGTGATTATAAATCTGTATTCCGGTCCGAGGTCCAAACGCGGCCAAACGGTTTAGTTTACGCGAAATGCGACTCCTTCTCACCTCGCAGCCGCTTTACCTCATCCGGAACCGACAATGGCGTGTCCTGCGCCGGACTCCTCGCAGGATCAGGAAGCAGATCGTCCAGCGACTCCAGCCAGAGCACTTGATGATCGAAGACCTGCCCAAAATACCGCGAGATTGTATGCATGACGCCCTCCATATTGATGAGCGCATCGATTTCCAACTCCAGACTGGTCACATCGCGATCCGCAATGCCACAAGGAACGATGAGGTTAAAGTCGCGCAGGTCCGTGGTCACGTTAAAAGCGAAGCCATGCGAAGTGATGCCCCGCGAAATGTGCACGCCAATGGCAGCGATCTTTCGCTCCTGGATCGAACCACCGACGAAGGTCCATACACCGGTCCTGCCGGCAATCCGTTGCGCGCGTACTCCGTAGTCACCGCAAGCGCGAATCAGGACCTCTTCAAGCTTGCGGACGTAGTCCACTGCACCAAGACGCGGATAGAAGCTGCGTAGACCAAAGATCGGGTAACCGACCAGCTGCCCCGGACCGTGATACGTCACATCGCCACCGCGGTTGATCTCATGAACTTCCACGCCACGCGCTGCGAGCAACTCATCGCTGGCAAGAATATTTGAACGGCTTGAATTCCTGCCAAGCGTCAGCACCGGAGGATGCTCCAGCAGCAACAGCGTATTGCCGATCCGCTGCTGATGCCTCAATTCAATCAGTGTTTTTTGGAGCGCCAATCCCGTGGCGTAATCGAGGCGTCCGAGATAGAGAACCGAAAGGATCATTTCATCCGCGAGACACCGAAGCCCGGCGAGGAAAGCCGGGCTTCGAATGAGTTAAACGTTGATCGCCAGACCTTCAACGCTGCCGAAGCCGTCCAGCATGGCTTCCGCGAGTGTCGGGTGCGCGTGAATCATGTAGAGCATGTCTTCGACGGTGGCTTCGAGTTCAACGGCAGTCACCGCTTCAGCGATTAGCTCAGTCGCCTGGGGACCGATGATGTGCACGCCAAGAATCTCGCCGTACTTCGCGTCGCTGACCACTTTGACGAAGCCTTCATGCGAATCCACAATCGATGCCTTGGAGTTGGCCGTGAATGGGAATTTACCGACCTTGAGCGAGTATCCCGCCTCCTTGGCCTGTGCTTCGGTCAGCCCAACGCTGCCGATCTGCGGCTCGGTGTAGGTGCATGCCGGAACACGCTGACGGATAACTGGGCGCGCATACTTGCCGGCGAGCTTCGCGGCAACCACCATGCCTGCCATCGAACCGGAGTGGGCCAACTGCGGCAGCCCAGCCACGATATCGCCAATGGCATAGATGCCCGGTTCATCCGTCTGCATCCATTCGTTGGTCTTGATGAAGCCCCTTTCCGGAACAATCTTTGTCTTCTCAAGACCGACGCCTTCGGTGCGGGGGGCTCGACCCACAGCCACCAGCACCTTCTCCGCTTCTTTTATTACCTGCTTGCCATCGGAAGCAGTGAACGTCACCTTCACGCCGGTCTTCGTCTTTTCTACTTTCTCAACCTTTGCACCGATGTGCGTATCGATGCCGCGCTTGCGGAAGGTGCGAGCCAGCTCTTTGCTGATCTCCTCGTCTTCAACCGGAACCAGCCGCGGAAGATACTCAACTAGCGTGATCTCCGAGCCAAAGCTGCGGAAGATCGACGCAAATTCAACGCCAACCGCGCCTGCCCCAATGACGATAAGCGACTTCGGAATCGCATTGATCGAGAGGATCTCGATGTTCGTGAGAATCTTGTCATCGGCTGTGAGCCCGGGCAGCATTTTGGCATCGGAACCGGTCGCCATCACAATGTTCTTTGTCTTCAGCGGGCTCGCTTTGCCTGAGCCATCCGTCACTTTGATCGTGTGCACGTCGTCTTTGGCTGGTCCAGTCAGGCGTCCGAATCCGGGAACCACGGTGACCTTGTTCTTCCGCATCAGGAAGTCGAGGCCCTTGGTGTGTTTGGCGACGATCTGGTTCTTGCGCTCCAGAATCGTCTTCCAGTTGAGCTTCGCCTCACCCGGCAGCTCAATCCCGTAGTCCTTAGCGTGCTTCAGATGGTCGTAGACCTCGGCATTGAAGAGCAGCGCCTTCGTCGGAATGCAGCCGACGTGCAGGCAGGTTCCGCCCAGCCTTTCTGCTTTTTCGATCAGGGCGACCTTCAGCCCAAACTGTCCAGCGCGGATAGCGCAGGTGTACCCAGCCGGCCCGCCGCCGATAATTGCAATGTCATACGTTGTTTCTGCCAAGGGATGCTCCGTTCAAGGGAATAGCTCGATGGGTCGAGGGCAAAGGCCGCTAAGCCCAAACATTTCATTGTACTCGGTACGTGTAGAAGTCCTTCCTAATGAGAGATGTTCCAGATGGCCGGAAGATGCAGGGCACTCAACCGAGCACTCGGGCCGCATCTTTCGCGAAATAGGTCACGATGAAACCCGCGCCCGCCCGCCGGATTGAAATCAGCGATTCCATCATCGCCCTTTGCGGTTCCAGCCAGCCCTTCGCGAATGCTGCGTGCAGCATCGAATATTCCCCGGACACCTGATACGCCCCAATCGGGACGTCAAAGCGCTCACGCGCGGCGCGTATCACATCGAGATACGGCATCGCCGGCTTCATCAGGATCATATCCGCGCCCTCAGCCAGATCGAGGTCGATCTCGCGCATCGCCTCGCGCAGGTTCGCCCCATCCATCTGGTAGCTGCGCCTGTCTCCGAATTGAGGCGCAGAATCAGCAGCTTCGCGAAACGGACCATAAAACGCCGAAGAGAACTTGGAGGCATACGACAGAATCGGCACCTGCTCCAGTCCTTCTTCGTCTAGTTCGTCACGAATCGCGGCCACGCGCCCATCCATCATGTCGCTCGGAGCAACAATGTCGGCCCCAGCCTTGGCCAGCGACAGCGCTGCGCGCGCGATCAGCCGAACACTCGAATCGTTCTCGATCTCATACGCGTCGCCATGCTTATCAACAATGCCGCAGTGTCCGTGTGAGGTGTATTCGCACAGGCATACATCCGCAATCAGCAGCAGATTCTTGAGCGCCGAGCTCTTCTTGAACTCCCGCAGCGCACGCTGAACAATGCCGTCGTCAGCCCAGGCTCCCGACCCCTGCTCATCTTTAGTTTCCGGCAATCCGAAGAGCAGTAATCCGCCGACCCCAAGCGCCGCGGCTGCCTCAGCCTCTTTCAGAGCCTCGTCTACAGAGAGATTGAAGACTCCCGGCATCGACCCGATCTCGTTCCGCACGCCCTCGCCAGGGCAGATAAACAACGGATAAATGAATGAGGAGGGTTCAAGGTGAGTTTCACGCACGAACGAGCGCATCGGCTCGCTTGACCGCAGCCGACGCAGCCGGGTAACCGGATATTCCATGCTTTTATTCTAGGACACGGCAATCTGCTCGTATTCCTGGCTCGATGGCGCAGGCAGGAGAACCCAAAGCGTGTAGATTGCAAGCACTGTTCCCGTAAGTGGCTTGATGATCGTCAGAAACGAGGTCACGATAGCCAGCGTCCGTGCCCACGGTGCCCGCCGCAGGAGACCGATGCCGGTGATGGCCGCCAGGAAGGCCCTTCCGCAGACCAGCAAGGTGATGAACCATGGGAGCCACAGCATGTGAGGAAATGGAAAGCCTGGTCCGAAGGCATAGAAGTCGTGGTGTCCATGTCCCCACACCCCCCATCCGCCAAATACGCCCGCCACAAACGGGAACGCAATCAGCCAGCCGATCATGCTCCACGCAGCCCACACAATCCAGAGAATGGCGACCGTCTGCACATGGCGTTGCACACGTGAATAGGCTGCAGGACGCGCGAGCGGCATAGGAGGCACAGGACGCCCGCATTTGGGGCAGACCTGTTCAAAAGCTTGCATTGCTTGGCCACACCCGCTGCAAAACATCGTCCGAATCCCTCCTGAAAGAGCTACGCAGACAAGCCCCTACCGGTTCCCGGAATCGCAATTACCATAGAATTCATGGCCTTAGTGAAGTCCGTCCCTTCGCCAATGGAGGATTGCAGCCGAACTGTTCTCGAATGGGACAGGTTTCTCACCCTGCTTGCCGGCTATTCGGTTTCGTCTGTAGGCAGGGTCTGGATTCAGAATCTGAATCCCTCGACAGACCGCGGCTGGCTCGAAAAGCAGCACTCTTTGGTAGAGGAAATGCGTCTGCTTCTGGGCGAAGGAGCGCAGCCGGGACTGGGATCGCTCTTCGACCCGATCACCCTCCTCAATAAGTCCCGCATTGAAGGAGCCGCGCTCGAAGCAGCGGAAATCCGCGACCTGCTGAATCTCGCCGACGACATTTCCGGCTGGGCTTCGCTGCTCCGCTTACCACCCGAGCGCGTCCAGGACAGGATCCCCGAACTCAAAGGTCTCTCAGCGCCGTTGCTGACGAGCGACCTTCGCCCGCTGGTCAACTCGCTTCGAACGAAGATTCTTCCCGACGGCACTCTCACCGACGATGCTTCGCCCGAGTTACGCCGCATTCGCCGCGAGATGGAACGTCAGCAGCGCGCCATTGAAGACAGCCTGCGCTCCGCACTGCGGCGTCTGTCCGAAGGCGGCAGCACGCAGGACGACCTGATTACCATACGCGGCGAGCGCTTCGTCATTCCCGTCAAAAGCGAGGTCAAGCGTCGCGTACAGGGAGTCATTCACGGCGCCAGCTCCAGCGGCCAGACCGTCTATCTCGAACCGCTCGAAACCATTGAGTTGAACAACGATCTGGTGCGGCTGCTCGAAGACGAGCAGGCCGAGATTCACCGCATCTTCCTCGCCATGACCCGCCAGATCGCAGGCTACGCCGGTGTCATCGGTGAAGGTGCAGCCATCTTGGCAGAAGTCGAAACGCTGCTCGTGCGCGCCCGCTTCGCGCAGGAATTCGCCTGCGTCCGGCCGCTATTCAGCGATGACAGTTCTGCAGTATTCGATCTGAAGCAGGCTCGTCACCCGCTGCTTGAAAAGCGCCTGCGCGGTAGCGGCGGGACAATCGTGCCGCTAACCCTCGGCCTCTCAAACGAGGAGCGCCAGCTGATCATCAGCGGCCCGAATACCGGAGGCAAGACCGTCTCACTCAAGACTGCTGGGCTGCTCTCCATCATGACGCAAACCGGCATTCCGGTTCCGGCTGAAGAAGCCACCTTTCCCGTCTTCGAAAACATCCTCGCCGACATCGGTGATTCGCAGTCGATCGAGCAGAATCTCTCGACCTTCTCCGCGCACATCGTCAATTTGAATCGCATCGCGCAGATCGCCGCCGCTGGCTCGCTGGTCCTGCTCGATGAACTCGGCTCAGCCACCGACCCCGAAGAAGGCGCAGCCCTCGCCGTCGCCATCGCCGAGCACTTCCTCCACTCGCGCGCGTGGTCGATCATCTCGACGCATCTCACCTCGCTCAAGGTCTACGCCGCTAACCACGCAGGCGTAAGAAACGCAGCCGTCGGCTTCGATGAGCACACATTGGCGCCGACATATGAATTGCGCCTCGGCGTGCCGGGCGCTTCAGCCGGCATCAACATCGCGCAACGTCTGGGCCTGAACCCGGAGATCATCGCCTCCGCCCGCTCGCAACTCAACACGCAAACGCAGGACATCGCCAGCTTCCTCGACCGCCTGCACGCCCAACTCGAAGAGCTTGGCCAAGAACACCAGCGCGTGCAGAAGCTGGAACAGGAGCTTGCGCGCGAACGCAACCGTCTCGCTGCAGAAGGCATGAAGGAGTGGCGCACGAAGGTCCGCGAGCTTGAACAGAAGCTGCAATCCCTGCTCAAAGACTTCGAGTATCAGGCACGCGAAACCGTCCGTGCCATTGACGACCGTGCCGCGCAACAAAAGCTCTCGAAGCACGCCGAGCAGCGCATCGCGCGCCTCCGCCGCGAATTTCAGGAAAGCTTCAACTCAGCCGTAGTCGCCGACAAGACCGGCGCAGACAAAGAAGACAAGCACGCGCAGCCGCATCTCGTTCGCAACATTGCAGCAGGCGATACAGTCAAATTACGTACCCTCGGCCGCACCGGCGTCGTCCAGCGGGAGATCGACGCCAACACTTTCGAAATCGCAGTCGGTCCTATGAAGATGCGCGTGGCCCGCGATGAAATCGCCGAAGTCATTTCCGTAAGATCAAACCCGGTTGAAGCGGCGCGCAGACGCGGCGTTTCTGTCACCGTCGCCGACTCCAACACCGAGATGCGCTCGGAAATCAACCTCATCGGCAAAACAGTCGACGAGGCCACTGACGAGGTCGAAAAGTTCCTCGACCGCGCATATCTGGCGGGTTTGCCGCGCATTCGCATCGTGCACGGCACCGGCATGGGTATTCTGCGGCGCGCCCTGCGTTCCATGCTGGAGCGTCATCCTCACGTAGCCGGAATCAGTGAACCGGGTCAGTCGGAAGGTGGCGCCGGCGCGACAGTCGTCGAGCTTCGCTCTTGAAATCCGCCACAGCCTGAAGCCAATAGACGTGTGGCAAAAGCCAGTGCTACGATACGACACGCAGCGCGGGAGCACACCATGATCCGGGTCATTACAGTGGAACGCGAGTACGGAAGTCAGGGGGCTGAGTTCGCCCATCACCTTGCTCACACCTTGCAATGGAAGCTCGTCGATCAATGCCTCATCGACGAGATCGCCGCCAAGGCCGGGATTACCAAGAAGCTCGCCGAGAGCTGCGATGAACGCCTCGATCCCTGGTACTACCGCTTCGGCAAAGCCTTCTGGCATGGCTCACTCGAACGCCTGCCCGCAACCGCTGACCCCGATATCTTCGACGCCGAGCGCATGGTGGAATTCGTGCGCGACTACCTGCAGCAGCAGGTGAAGACCGGCCACTGCGTCATCGTGGGACGCGGCGCCACCAGCGCGCTCCTCACAACGCCCGGAGTATTCCACGTCTTCGTCCACGCTTCCATGAAGCGCAAACTGGAATGGTTCGCGAAGAATTTCCCTCAGCACGCAAAAGACGCGGAACAGGAAGTCATCGCAACAGATAGGCGCCGCGCAGCCTATGTGCGCCGCTTCTACAATCGCGAATGGACTGACTACCGCCTCTACCACCTCATGCTGAATTCCTGCATGGGCTTCGACGCAATGGTGAAGGCCACAGTCGAAGCCGCAGGCTTATCTGCGTCCGTTCCTGCCAACGAAAGTTACACAACATCTCGATAAAGGTTGCCCGTACTCAATGAATATTTCACTCTGAGCAACAGCAGTATCTTCCATTGTTTTACACAATCTTCCTTGAAGAAATTCATCGCCTAAGCCGCGTATTTACAGCGCCTGCGCGTTAAATCGTAAACTTCTCTCCAAACCAAGCAACTGAACCGCACGCAACATCTTCCGACTGAGTGTGTCATCAATATCTGTGGGTGAGAACCCGCAGAACAAATGAGAAGAACAGCCGATCGATCCTCGAAACCTGCGGATGGCAGCCAGGGCAAACGAAGGAAAGATGGCAAGGTATAACGATGAAAGTCAGACGTCTCTTACAGGTTTTTGTTTTCGCAGCATTGCTATTGAGCATCCCCTATGCATCCTTTGCGCAGGTAAGCATCGGAATAGCAATCAATACTGCGCCTCCGGCCTTGCCGGTCTACGACCAGCCGATCTGCCCCGGAGCGAATTACATCTGGACACCCGGCTACTGGGCATGGAACGGCTACGACTACTATTGGGTTCCGGGAACGTGGGTGCTTGCTCCTACAGTCGGTGTGCTCTGGACGCCAGGTTGGTGGGGCTGGGGTAACGGCGGCTACTTGTGGCACGCTGGATACTGGGGCCCGCACATCGGCTTCTATGGCGGCGTGAACTACGGCTTCGGCTACTATGGAACCGGCTATGAAGGCGGCTACTGGCACGGCCACGACTTTTACTACAACACCGCTGTCAGCCGCGTAAACACCACCGTCATCCGGAATGTTTACGTCAATAAGACCGTCATCAACAATGTCACCGTGAACCGCGTCAGCTACAACGGCGGACAGGGCGGCGTCAATGCGCGCGCAAACGCGCAAGAAGAGGCCGCGCTCAGAGAACGTCGCATGGGTCCTGTAAACGCCCAGCTCACGCATCAGAACGTTGCGCGCGACGACCGCGCCAACTTCTACAAGAATAACCACGGCGCGCCCGCAACTGCGGCACTCGCTCGTCCCGCAGCTTCGGTCACCGATTTTCATCGTGGTGCAATTGCAGCCAGACCAGTTGCAGCTCCTGTAAACCGGCCTGAGAACAACAACGTTGCTGGTAGATCCGAGACTAGGCCTGCTCCTGAAAATCGCCCAGCCAACAACGTTGCCGCCAGACCGGAAACAAAGCCGACCCCTGGAAGCCGTCCAGAGAATACCGCGCGGCCTGTAACCAACGGAGAGGCTGGAAATCTGAACCGTCCAGCCCAGACGCAGCGGCCAACGAACACCGCAAATGCGCCGCGGCCTGCGCCCGAAACTCATCCGGCCCCTCAGACGCAGAATAGACCGGAAAACACCGCCCGCACTGAGACTCGTCCAGCGCCGCAGCAACAGCGTCCGCAGAACTCCACGGCGCGACCAGAAACAAGGCCGGCTCCTCAGCAGGTGCAGCAGCGGCCCGAGCCACAGCAGGCCCACAACACAGCGCAGCCGCGCCCAGAACCGCAGCAGCACGTGCAACAGCAGTCACGTCCTGCTCCTCAGCCTCAGTCGCGACCAGAGCCACAGCAGCAGGCTCACTATTCACCGCAGCCTCGGCCGGAGCAGCACGCTCAACCTCAGCAGCAGCACGCTGCTCCTCAAGCAAGACCAGAGGCTCAGCCGCATCCGAGCGAGCCGCATGGAGAAGAGCATCCGCATCGCTAAACTCAATCACTTATGAACAGAAAGGCCCGGAAAAATCCGGGCCTTTTCTTTCGTGTCAGTCGGAGTTGGTCGTCTGACTTTGCGATCGAAGACCAGTCGTATCAGAGCGGGTTAGTTGTGCCAAACGATTACTTGTGGGGTAATTGCTGCGTCTCGCGATCCATTCGATAGTGAAGCTGTAGATGTTCAGGATCGCCTGCCACTCTACAGATCTCACAGGGAGAATCACATGCCGACCTATCAGATTCACACGCTTGCATCTGCGCCAGAGAAGTCCAAGCCGGTGCTCGAACAGCTGCAGCAGGCTTTTGGCGTTATTCCTAATCTGGCTGCCGCAATTTCAAATTTCGCCGAAGTTGGTGACTGCTTTCGCTGCCGTGTTTCAGCAGGTACACAGCAGCAGCCTTACCGAACAGGAGATTCAGATCGTTCTCCTGACTGACGCCGTTGCGAACTCCTGCGCCTATGCAATCGCATTCCACACCGCGCTGGCTCTCAAACAGCGAGTGAGTTCTGGAGAGACCGAAGCGATCCGTACGCGCCTTGTGCCGAAGGACCAGCGATTTGCCGCACTTTCGACCCTCGCAAAGACGCTCATCGAGAAGCGGGGGCACTTGAGCGAACAGGAACTTGATGCATTCATCGCCGTCGGGTTCACGAAGGAACAGATCCTGGAGGTCATCGCCGTAGTCGCGGCCTCGACCATCACCAACTATGCTGGAACCATCGCTAATCCGCCGCTGGAAAATCAGTTCCAACAATTCGCCTGGCGAGGATAACATCAGAGGGCCGAGACCTCCGCGGTGGTTTGGCTCCGTCGGCCGGTCCAGTTTGACGGGAGGGAAATCGAATGGCAACGCAATCTGCTTCCGCGGTTCCTCAGCTCGGAGAATTGTTGCGCTACTGGAGACAGGAGC
>Ga0207060_10002_pt1 | contig 62003 bp, 71 predicted proteins | sample Alteio_BWMinCont_30_FD_153270 | JGI IMG/M metagenome (GOLD analysis project Ga0207060, IMG submission 153270) | Enriched cells from forest soil in Barre Woods Harvard Forest LTER site, Petersham, Massachusetts, United States -... | ecosystem: Environmental > Terrestrial > Soil > Temperate forest >...
GCATCTGCAGTATCAACAAACAGCGTGAAAATCGATGCGATGGTGACGGCCGACATTCACCGCGTCTTTCGCATGCCAGAGACATTGAACAACAAAACTGGTCTCGTGAAAAGACGCTGCTCGGACATTTCTGGATTCGACCCATTTGTCGATGCGCTTGCTCTACCCGAGGAGAGCGATGAGATCTCGATCAAGGTTGACATGTGTCCGCAAATATCTTTGGGCGGGCGAAGCTTTGGTCCAATAACAAAGCCTGCAACAGCCAAGCTCCCGCTTTTTCTTGCAGTCTATCTGATATCTCGCGGAGCGGCAAGAATGGAACAACCAGGTTCATCCGACCCGGCTGGCAAACGCGAAGAAAAACCAGTTTCAGCAAGTTAAACATCGTCAGTGGTGCAAAAAAAGCAAACTTGATCGACTCCATAGCTGACAAACTCAACCGGCTGCTTGAAGACGAGAACCGGACGAGAGAGCTCCTCAAGATAAGTCCCGCCACCTATCGCGACATTGCAGCCCACATCAAGACAATCAGATCAGAGAGCTCTGAAAGGGAGAAAAACCTCATTTCAGAGCTTAGCCTCGCGGAGAGGAGACTACTTTCAGATATTGCGCTCAGGCTGATCGAGCTTCGGATCTCAAAATTTAGGCAGGATTCCGAATCTGATGTTACAAGTCTCGCTCCCGAAGAGAGATACATTGTCGAGCCGCTGGTGCAGTCGAGGAAGAGGTTTGACAGGATTGGGCAGGCGATTCTGAACGGACAGACCGCAGAGCTCGAAAGAGTCAGCGAAGTCGTCAAGCAAAAGTACGTGATAGTCAGATTCACCCAGCCATACTCGCCCATATCCGGGACTGATCTCGCTACATACGGCCCGTTTGAAGCAGAAGACGTAGCTATCCTGCCTCTTGAAAATGCAAAAAGTCTAGCTAAGATCGGAATTATTGCGAGAAACTGGATCGAACCAGAGGAATGAAAGTGAGTTCTACTGTGCCGGGAAAGCCCATTGCACTAGATTAATAAAGCATGAGATCGTAGCTATAGTTCTTGCGCGGTTTTTCCGTGTAAGAACTGAATCGGACAAAAAGTGATATTAGAAAAATGAAAATGGTTAAAGAAATGAGAACGTACTGTCCGCATGACAATAAGCATACCGTTCATACCGTGAGCATTTACAAAGCCGGAAAACAGCGCGCTACTGCTGTTGGCGCTCGGAGACATGAAGAAGATATTCACGGATACGGTGGACAAAAGTTCCCGAAACTCGTCAGGACCGCTAAAACTACGAAAAAACAGATTCTTCGTCTAAAGTGTAAAGAGTGCGGGAAGATTGTGACGAGGCTAGGCATACGACTGCGAAAACTAGAGATTGAGCAATAAACGTTAGGAAAAAAGGAGATTATTGAAAATGGTAAAAAAAGAAAGAATTTTCATACCAAAACCGAAAAGCGAGTTCTTGTCTGGCATTTGCGTAAAGTGCGGCACTGAAAATGTGTTTTACTCAAATAGTGCGAAAGAGATCAAATGCAAGCAGTGTGGAGAAGTCTTGGCTTACAATACCGGCGGTAAGATAGAATACTCTGAAAGCCTCGGCGCTGAAGTAAAGCGTCTGGACTACACTTAGCGGAATTCGGTCAGAGTCGCCCTTCGTGAAATTCCCGCGAAACGTATTTACCTCTATTCCGCGACAAGATCTCGTCCTACAAAGGAGTTTGTTTTCTATATATGACGATTGAAAATGCTCAGCCGGTGCAATCCATGCCTGATGATGGCGAGCTAGTGCTCGCTACAGTCAGGGAGATCACCGCTCATGGAGTCTATGTTACACTGGACGAATATGGAAAATTACCGGCATTTCTTCACATAAGTGAAATTGCCACGGGCTGGGTAAGAGACATTGAACGATACGCAAAACCTGGTCAAAAAATAGTTCTGAAAGTCATCAGGATCAACCGAGTAAGGAAGGAAATCGACCTGTCACTGAGGCAGGTCTCGGGCGAAGAAAGACGCGCGAAGATCATTGAAGTCAAAAAGACCGAAAAGGCAGCCACGATTTTAGATGCGTTGAAGGTTAAATTTGGGAACGACACCTCAGTGAGGACTATCGTCGATTCCGTTCTGAATCAATATGACACGCTGTACGATGGTTTTGAGGACATTACCCGCCGGGGTCCCAAAGCCCTTCAAAAGCTTGGACTGGATGTCATGCTGGCGGAACCTCTCGAAGAAGTCGTCAAAGATAAGATTTCGATCCCAATCGTCGAGGTGCGCGGCGTCATGGATATTCGAGTTAAAACTTCGAACGGGATTGAGGTAATCAAGAGCGCTCTCCGCTCCGGTGAGGATGTGAAGACGTCTGGCGCTCAGGTCAAAGTGACTTATCTTGGAACTCCGAGGTACCGGCTCATCGTAAAAGCTGAGAACTACAAAGTCGCAGAAAGAGGTCTGCAGAGCGCGCTGGAACGAATCAAGACAATACTAGACAAGAGCAAAGGAAAATTCAGTTTCATAAGAGAGGAATCCCGCAAGCAGCTTGAATAAGCTCCTGCGAAAGTGCAAAGATTGTCAGAGATACACGCTTGAGACAAAGTGCCCGGGTTGCGGGTCAGAGGACGCTGTCTCTCCACATCCGCCACGATTCTCCCCGGACGACCGGTATCTGAGATACCGAGTTCATGCGCGTTACGAATCAGAGAAAAAAGCTGTTAGTTAGAGCGATCTAATAAACGAAACCGTGGCGACTAGAATTGAAAAAGAAGGCTGTTATTGTTTAGAAAAAATTCCATGAGACAATTGTCAATGGAGACAACTGTCTCAGAATTTGCAGAAACCTACATCTGATTAATCATCGAATGTGCCGGTCTTTCGGCCAGCAAGACGACTGCAGTACTCCTTCCAGTCACCTTGACGTGGAGTTTCGTCCCGGGCGTGATTATGGGGTGGTTCTTGTAGAATGGCTTTATGCCATCGATCCGGCCGACATCAACCCCCTGCCAGAGGTTGTGCATCTTGGATCTGTACATGCGCCCCTCATAATCTATTAGGACGATTGGTTCTCCTGGCTTTGGAAAGTATTGCCTGTACTCCTTTGGGATTCCGAGCCTGCCACCCTCGATCCACCAGTCCTTCACCTCGGTGTCGAATTCAACGGCCATTACCTGTTGAGTGTCCGACCCCGGGGCGTACGAGTTTGTTGGAGACGCTGATGACGTTTCGTTCAGATATCCGCTGTTGTCTATGCTCATGTAAAGATTCGGCCGGCCCTGTTGGCCGAGGGTGATTTAATCCTAGCTTTCTGTCAAAATGCATTGACTCACTTTACGCACTGGAAGCCGGCCCAGCTAAAGAGTTCTGTACCATTTTTATCTCTCTCATTGACTTGCAATCGTCAATTGTTTTTGATTCGAAATCAGTGCGAGCTCGACTTTAGGTTGTTCAGAGTTGTGCGTCTGGCTGCCTAAAATAGAAGTGTTAGCTATATCGAAAGTGGATACTAAAAGATCCCGGTATAGTTTGAAAGTTTAGTACAAATCATACATGATTAGGCCCTTTTTGGTGAAGTACCAATAACTGCGATCAGGCTGATTTCCTTGTCAACTTATCTAAATCAAGTTGCAAAGTTACCATAGCGAAAATCTGTCAAAATTCCAATAATTTCGACGATTTACCGGACGCTTTGGTCCGGAGCCTTTAATCCCGGAAGGAGCAGAATTTTGTCTTCCATGTAGACGATCCCATTTTGTTAGGGCACATCAGCGAAATTGACTGATGATTGCCGAGAATTGGCTTAGCCCGAGAGACTTATTCTGAATAATTTGCTTTTCAGATTCTACTAGAAAAAAAAGGAGATAGTTGCCGGATGTTCTTCTCCCGGACACTTGCTCGTTTATTTTTTCCGAAGTGCTAGAATAGCAGCCGCTATCGATATAATTACCGCCACGAGAATCCCGGCTTCAAGCACCAATCCATTCGATGACGAGGAAGACTGCGAGATCACAGTCGTTACCGCAGGCTGAGTAGCAGTCACCGTGACAACCGATGGCGGCGAGACTTGAGATTGTGGAGTGCCGGATGAAGCGGCCTTCCCTTGCTCTTGAGCTGCTACACCGGCAGGAATTGCTGAAGGCGTGTTTGCAATTGTGCCTTGCGATCCCGCTCCCTGGACTCCAGGAACCGCAACTGATGACGCGCTGGAAGCAACTCCTTGTGGGTACGCCCAATAGTTCTGCTGCTGAGCTCTCAACGTAATACTTGTTTGCTGTTGGAATGGCGGAATCAGCAGTGCCGAGCCAGCTAAGCCAAGGTAGGTGGGCTGCCAGTATACAGTTACGTTCACTGGTTCACCTGCTACAGTAACTTGCGTTGTGACCTGACTCTGTGGAAGGTTAACCGGCAGCCAGCTCCAGACTGTTACATCCAGAGGTACATTGGGTACCGTTAGAGTTGCCATGCCGTCGTTGCCTGTCTGATTATACATCATCAAAGTAGATCCCGGATAATACCAATAACCTGCTCCAAGAGGAGATGCATAGACAGTAGCGCCCTGTGCGGCAGTTCCATTCACGTATTTTGCCTGGATTGTTATCTGCGACGTTGTTATGCTACTCAGCTCTGAGGTTGATATGTTGAGAGTCTTTGCAGAATTTACTTGGCTCTGGAGATACCCGTACTCCTGCTGGTAACCATAGTACCCTTTTGGAAGGATGGCTGCCGAGCCAGAAGACGATGGAGCGCCAGCTGCACCAGAGTAGGCAACCGGCGGATATACTCCGTACCCGCTGGTAGAACTAGCGATGGCGGCGAAGAGGTAATTTCCGGTAGGCAATTCAAACGAAAAAGCTGGATACGAACTTTGCGAGGTTGCTATTACTCCTCCTGTTGAATTGTAAACCGTCATGGAGAACTGGTTCAGGCTCGAGTTCTGGGGAGTTACGAAAATCTGAACGTTGTTGAAAGTTGGATTAGAAGCAGTAGCCCCAAACGCCAAAGTCAACTCTGGCGCGAAAAGCCCCAGTCCAACCACCATGATAGTCAGTGACAGTACCGATATTCTAGTTGCAATCGTCATTCTTGTCTTCGATATTTGCGGACTCATATTCTGCCTACACATCTCTCTACGTGGTAAGATAGGCACTCCGCCTTTAACCGTTAGGAATTGAACGAACGTTCTCCGGATCGGAACGAACTGTTTGGCTTTTCCGGACGTGGTAAATGCTCAGATCTGGATATCTCGAATCTAGAGACACTAAACGCGAAAGCTACGAGAGCACACTGACGGGAGACATTGCATAGCCCGTGGCGCCGTTGGGAAATGTATCTGTGTTCTGCGAAGTCTGAACTGCTCCTGTCCCATCAGTTGCCCTCGCAAGTATAGTGTATGATCCTGTTTGAGTTGGTGACCAAGCATAGGCCCAAAGAGTCCAGGTATTGCTTGCCAGGGATTGCTTCAACGTTGCAGACTGCCAACTCTTCCCGTTGTCAGTACTCACCTCAACTTTGGAAATACCTCGATCGCCGGCATACGCCACGCCTCCGAGCAAAATGGTTCCTTTGTTTTGAGACAGGCTAGATTGTGCTCCACCCACGGGGACTGTGATGAAAGCAACGGTCTGAACGTAACCGACATCTGACCAGCCGCGCGTCTGCCAGTAGCCTTGGTAGCTCGAGTTAACGAGCTGAACCTTCCTGACCCACTTTGCGCTCATCATTCCATAGAGTCCTGGTATAACTGCGCGCAAGGGATATCCATGCTTTTGGGGAAGCGAGACTCCGTTCATTTCATACGCCGCGATCGAATCGCTGTGCATTGCAGTCGCAAATGGAACAGCTACGCTGTAGCCATCAACGGAATAGAAAACAACATTCTGGGTTCCCTGCGGGACACCGCCAGCATCGGATAAAAGATCAGAGATTTTTACCCCGCCCCATTTTGCATTAGAGACGAGGTTGCCATTGATCAGGTTGCTGACACATTCGAACGTATTGTACTCAGTGGTCTTTGGCAGAGCTTGGAGCTGAGCGAGTGAATACGTCTTGCCGCTCCCGTTTACTCCGGCCACTTGAAGCGTCCATGTCGAAGCATCGACGGACGGATCAAAAATATCGATCGCGACTCTATAGAAATTGTCGTTTGCAGTCACTTCCGAATCGACTAGGCCGGCGAGACGTGGATCATCGAAAATCGCGGGCGCCTGACCTAGATTTATCGGAGTACCTACAGATGTAGAATTTGAAGAGCCGGGATTTTGAGGCGCAGTTGTAGAACCTGCTGTTAGTAGAGAATCAACACTTGTAACCATTAGGGCAAGCGCTGCTATTGCTACGCCTCCCTTTTCGATGAACGACCTGCGAGAGACAGCTTGCGACTCTCTGACTCTGGGGGCTGTTGAAGTGGAAACCGAACTTCCGGCTTTACCTGCGACAAAAATTTTGGTATCACTGTATTCCCAAGATAGCACTATTCCATAAACAAAATTGGCAAGAAGAAGAGAAAGAGGGAATAGCCATATTGCGGTTGACGAGTTTCCAATTCCTGAAGAAATCCCGAAAAATGAAACGCCTACAGCCGGGAGAACTATGATACCAAAGAATAACCAGGGTATCAGAGAGTAGATCAGGAATTTTTCAAACCGAGAGATTCCTCTCGAGAGCATCCGGGGCGCGTAATACTTCTCGAAAATAAGTGCAAAGACTCCGTAGATTATAATCGCAATAAGAGTAGCTACGATCAGCCCCAGCTGACCGGCGAAATCTCCAAGAATCTGGACGGACGGTTCCTGCACCGATTCCGGAATTATTTTCAGAAATGCTTCAAGAGCAGACTCAGGGGGAAAGGGCGCGAGGCTCCCTAATCTCAGCACAAACAGAAAACCTAGCGAGACAATTCCGGCAAAAGCCCCCTTTTCAAGGGGGGCTAGGATACTCGATCCTCTGTTTCTAGATACCAAAACAATTCAATCCTTTATCAATCCAATGCCTAAAAATCGAAAACTTCTCTTGAAATGGGACCAAAGTCGCTTAAGGTTGCTCTTTCAGTTGAAGCAACCGCGGCGAATTTATCTAGTTTGTTACAAATCTTTTCCAGATTGCTCGGGCGATGAACGCTCTAGAACCATGTTCAATTTCTTTGTAATCTCATCAAAGAGATCAAGGTGAGACTCTAGCCATGGAGAGAGAAAGTACGTTAGTCCGTAATGCTCTCCCTGAGATGTAACCAGGGCATTCTTCTTCAAAACCTCAATGTGGTGCTGTACTGAACGGTACTCCAGAGATAGCTTCGTTGCAAGCTGGTTCAAATTGCTAGGCCTGTTTCTTATCTCGTAGATTATCCTTGCGCGATTTTCCCCGCCCCGAGTACCACCGAGAAGGTACCACAACAGCCTCCTTAGCTCGGGATCGTCAGGCATAATTTCATCTTGCAGTCCCGGAAAATCTTTACTTCGCGAGCTCCTTGATCTGAGGCTTAATACACTTTTAAGAGATGTTGAAAAACGGTTAAAGGCAAATTCCGAGTGGCGAAGAGTTTCAGCCAAGGATTCTGATACTTCACTTTGGAAGTAATGATGGAGATAGCAGTTGTTTTCGCAGTACTGAACTCCGCTATACTTCTCTCTCTGATCGTGATTTACGGCAGGATTGCTGGCAAGACTCGGGCTTCGTACTCCATCGGACTGATGTTATTCGCGGTCTTCCTTTTGGCGCAAAATCTTGCGACAATCTATTCATACGTGGACATGGCTCCATTTTTCGAGCCGCAAGCGCTCCCATTTCTCTCCACAATTTCCGCACTTGAATTTGTGGGATTACTCGTCCTCGCTCGAATAACTTTCTAGGTAACAGATCGCGCTACGAGCTAAGCTGAATCAGACAAGTGTAAGCCCTGTGAATTGAATCCATAGTTTTCTATCGCGAAAGGTTAGTTACGTCAGACAAGAGATCTCGCGATTACTCAAAAAGTTGGAGATATCGTCCTTTTGAATTGAAAAAGTACTTTCTGTCAGAATGAGACTTTTGGAACCAAGATGATAGGTACAGCATTCTGGGCTTTTTTCGCTGGGTTCAGAAATCCGTTGGGTGATAACAGCGGTAGCAGATCGCTGCTCCTTCGACAACTGTAAAGCTGGGACAAGTGTATCGAGGTCCCTTTTTGAAAACATAAGGAATCAAAAGTTTGCAGTTCTTGCAGACGACCTTCTCCTCCTGCAGCTTTTTCCGCATTTCTTCATCCATTGGTTTTATCATTCCAGTCTGAGAAGTACAGAATCTGATTCAACACTTGATCGGTCTTTCTTTTCTTCATTTAGGTTGCTTTTGTGGATCGAAAGGATCTTCGACGGCGATTTGATTTCAACTTCGCCCGACTTATCAATCGTTATCGAAATATTGCGCTCGAGAAAAATGGAGAAGCGAGCGTGAGCAAGACTGGTCGTAAAGTAAGTAACAGAACCGTCCCTGTCGACCTCGATCCTCCCGTTCCTGAACTTTGCCTCAAACACCTCGCCGGACATTGGATGGTAGATCTCCAAAGTCAATCGTTCCTCTTGATTAGCCGAACTCTGCTCTGCCGCCTTGCCGCTTTTTATTTCGAAATCCAAAATCGGCATCGTGCCGTCCGCAACGAAATGATATTTCTTAGACTCGAGTACTTCTCGCTTAGGCGGGGCACTGGACATGAAGCGTCAAAATGTGCATTGCTGGTATAAGTTGATCTCAATCACGCGGTGATTTTCGTATTAGACCGATGCCCACGAGCCCAACAACTCTTATTATTTTTCTGAGGATTTTGCTATGAGGGATTACAAAGATGCGGCTGGTAACTTTCGAAGAACCCCATTACAAGCGAGAGAGAGTTGGATTATGGATTGGAACCGATGACGTTGTTGATCTAAACTTTGCCAATGGCCGATTTCTTCAAGAGAACGGCGATGAATATCCGCAACCTTTCGCGGACGCATTCACTCCTCCTGATCTTGTGAAACTCTTGGAAGGCGGGAAAAAGTCGATGGATGCAGCGAGGACCGCAATGAAGTTCGTAGAAGATGTGGGACCCTCCAAGATTTCCGGCCCCAAAGGAGAAGAGGCTGCTTTCAAATTCTCAAAGGTCCGAATACTAGCTCCAATTCCCCGTCCGGTCAAGATTATTCATACGGCCGGAAACTTTCGTGAGCACGCAAACGAGGGAACAGAATCTGGCTGGGAGTTTCCAATGCCACACTGGATCTCGTTTCTCAAGAGCCCTTCCACGATCATAGGAAACGAGGGAAAAGTAATCCATCCCAAATATACCAAAATGTTGGATCACGAGATTGAACTTGCCATAGTAATCGGAAAGAAGTCAAAGCATCTTACGAAAGAATCTGCCTGGGAGGCTATCGCAGGATTCACGGTATTCAACGACATTTCTGCAAGGGACATCCAGAGGGAAGAGATGAAGTCGGGTCTATTGAACTTCGGAAAAAACATGGATACGTTCGGCCTATTCGGACCTTGCTTTGTCCCAAAGGAGGACATCGGCGACGTACACAAATTGAAGATCGAGTGCAGGGTCAACGGGGATCCTAGGCAGGTCAGTAACACTGATCACCTTTCCGTTTCAGTTCCGGAAATAGTCTCTCACTATTCCTGGGTCACTCTCTATCCAGGTGATATAGTCACGACCGGTACCGTTTCGGGAGTTGCAGCATTCCGGAAAGATCCGGAAAAGTATTTCCTAAAACCTGGAGACGTTCTCGAATCAGAAATCGAAAACATCGGGGTTTTGCGAAATTACATCGTCGAAGAGGAAGGTACCTTCTAGTCAATTTTTCCGAAGACTAAAGTAGCTTTCCTAAAATTAGCCATCGTAGAAAAATGCCCGCGAAATCGAGGAAAACATCTGCGAAAAAGCCCAGACCGAGATCATCAAAGAATCCTGTAGTTTTGGTAGTTCTGGATGGGTGGGGAATCGCACATCCAGGCCGATTCAACTCGATAACTCTCGCGAAAAAGCCAAATTTCGATTCTATTTCCAAAGAGTACGGCACGGCAGAAATCTGCGCTTCTGGTACTTGTGTCGGACTTACCGAAGGACAGATGGGCAATTCTGAAGTCGGCCACTTGACAATCGGCGCGGGGAGAATAATTTTCCAGGATCTCATGCGGGTCTTTGACGAAATCAACTCCGGGAAACTGGCAAAGAACCAGAAGCTCGTTCGCGCCCTGAAGAGTTTGAAGAAGAGGAAAAATGCGACGCTTCACTTTCTCGGACTGCTCTCGAACGGTGGAGTGCACAGCCACATCGATCACCTGTTCGCGCTCCTCAAGATAGCTCGCGACCTGGGAATTGAGAGGATCGTCGTCCATGTATTCCTCGACGGCAGGGACACTCCTCCCAGAAGCGGTATTGACTATCTCGCAGCGCTCACCGGCTTTCTTTCCGATTTCAAGGACGCATATATCGGAACTGTTGGAGGCAGGTACTACGCGATGGACCGGGACAACCGGTGGGAGAGAATCAAGCTTGCTTACGACGCAATTGTTTATGGGGATGGGGAAAAGTTCGAGGATCCGCTCGCTTCGGTAAAACAATCGTACCAGAGGGGAGAAAACGACGAATTTGTCATACCGATAGTGAATTCAAAGTACTCTGGAATGAACGACGGCGACCTTGCGATCTTTTTCAATTTCAGACCCGATCGAGCAAGACAGCTCAGCAGAGCTCTTACAGCAAGTGCAAAGGATTTCGCGAACCTGTTTGATCGGAACGAGAAAAGACGGCCGAAGAAGCTGCAGTTGATTACGACCACGATCTACGACGAGAAGTTGAAGGGTCCGATTGCGCTAATTGGAAGAGAAATCGTGCGTGACACTCTCAGCAACGTATTGGAGAAAGAAAACCTGCGTCAACTAAGGGTTGCAGAGACTGAAAAGTACGCGCACGTCACCTACTTCTTCAATGGGCTGGTGGAGAAACCGAGGCGGTTTGAAGACAGAATTCTGATCCCTTCGCAAAAAGTCGAAACTTATGACAAAAGTCCTGCGATGAGCGCAAGGGAAATTGCCGAGAATACGGTGAACTCTATCGCCTCTTCAAAGTACGCGTTCACCCTAGTGAATTTTGCCAATGCCGATATGGTTGGACACTCCGGTATGGTCGAACCCACTGTGAAGGGAGTTGAGATGGTCGATGAATGTCTCGGCAAGGTAATAGGCGCATGGAAGGAAAAGCAGAACGAGCTGACTCTAATAATTACTGCAGATCATGGAAATGCAGAAAAGATGTTTGATCCCGCAACAGGACAGCCGCACACCGCCCACACTTCCAGCCCCGTCCCACTGGCATTAGTTTCTAAAAAATGGAGACTTGAGATTCCTGAGGGCTACCAGACGGGTCTCAGGGACCTATCTCCGACTATTCTTGAAATAATGGGGTTGAAAAAACCAAAAGCAATGACTGGAGCTTCGCTGGCTCGATCTCGGTTAGATCCGGACTAGTAAAAAAAAGTAAAAGAGAGAAAAAGGGATTACTAAATCCCTTTCTTCTTGTTTTTAGTTCTTTGATCTGAGTAGTCTTCCTACTTTTCCTGGCTGCTCCGCGAGGAAGGTGCTTTCAACTCCGGTCAATACCAGCATGACTCGGACGCGTCCCTGAAGGCTGGGATCAACTCTTGCACCCCAGACAACTCGGGCTTTTGGTGGAAGAGATCTCGTGATCATTTCACCTGCTTGAGTAACTTCATCCAGAGTGATGTCGTCACCACCAGCAACGTGAATCAGCACACCGAATGCCTTTGTCGAGTCTTTGATGTCAAGGAGCTGTGCATCTAGTGCGGACTGGACTGCTCTTTCGATCCTGTCGTCACCGGAGGCTTCGCCGACACCCATCGCTGCAATTCCACGCTTCTCCATGATTGCTCTAAGGTCAGCAAAGTCAATGTTGATCAAACTTGCAGTTGTGATAGTCTCGGTAATTCCTTTCACAAACTCGCCGACGAGCTCGTTTGCAACGCCGAGCGCTTCCTTCAACGGAAGGTCACCCGCGACTTTAGCGAGTTTGTTGTTGTCTATTACAACGACTGTGTCACAGTGGCTGCGCAGTTTCTCGAGACCATCCTTTGCATTATTGTAACGGAATCTTTCGACTGCGAACGGTAGAGTTACAACGCCGATCATTAAAGCACCTGAAGGCTTTAGGGCATTAGCAATAACCCAGGATGCTCCGGTTCCAGTTCCTCCTCCCATTCCGGTCGCAATGTAGATGATGTTTGAACCTGTCGTGTCTTTCTTGATCTGATCGATAGATTCTCGGGCAGCCTGCTCACCGCGTTCTGGATATCCACCGGCTCCCATTCCCTTCGTGCTTTTTTCACCTAGCAGGACCCTTCTGTCAGCTTTTACTATGCTCAAGTGGGTCGCGTCAGTGTTTGCAGCGATAAGTTTCGCGCCAGACACTCCGCCTTTCTTATCTTTGACCCACGAGACGATGTTGCAGCCTGCTCCGCCGACTCCGATGACGGAGACCTGTGGCCTCGCAGCGCGCATTATTGCCTCGATTTTTTCTGTCTCGAGCATTTCATCCATTTTCGACTGTGTATCAGTATCGTACGACAATATATGATCAAAGGGCAAAACAGTTGCCGGCCATTATACCCTTTGTGAAGTTCAAAAGAGGAAGCAGTAAACGAATTTTTGTGAGTGCTACTTTGATATTTAGGCGAAATCCGTACTAGGAATTCTAGCTTGATCAGCCGGGGTATCTCGAATGCTTTCCGGATAGAAAGTTCTAAGATGGTTGAACCATCGTTCCGAGTCCGGGCGATGCAAAGCCTGCGCCGTCTTCATATGCAATCTGTCCACTGACCAGCGCGTACTTTACCCGACCGTTGACTTCCACGCCGTCGTATAGCACAGTCTCCCAGGCTTTGGTCTGAAGCTCGGAAGCCTTGATAGTCCAAGTTTGGTTCAGATCAACAATTGCTAGATCGGCATCGGACCCGGTTTGAATTGAACCCTTACTCGGAAAAATTCCAAATCTCTTCGCAGCCGCAGTGGACGTAATCCTTGGAATATCACTAAGCTTCAACCTTCCTTTCATCACAAAGTTGAGAAGCAAAGGTAGTCGTGTTTCGACTCCTGGCGTTCCGGACGGCGCGGCGAAAATGTCATTCCAGCCTCGCTGCTTTTCAGAATTCGAGTGCGGCGCGTGATCGGTTGAGACCATATCAATTTCGCCGGTTGCGAGAGAGCGAATCATCCGCTCGATATCTTCAGGATCTCTGGGTGGCGGATTGAATTTTGCATATGGTCCTTTCTTTTCCAGAATCTCTTTGGAAAAAATCATGTACTGCGGGCAGGTCTCGGATGTTACATCGATTCCACGTTGCTTTGCTTCTGAAAGTAGATCAACTGATCTTGCGGCACTTACGTGTACGAAGTGGGTCTTCGCGTGCAAATATTCAGACAAGATCAAAGCATCAGATACGGCTTCCTCCTCTGTAAAATTCGGGCGGGAATCATAATGGGCGAGTGGATCTTTTCGTTTATCCTTCTTCATCTTTTCAGAAAGCAAGTTTACAGTAGAATCGCATTCTGCGTGTATGCAATGAACTCTGCTGGTTTTGTTTACTTCCTCCATTGTTTGAAAGAGCTGTGCGGAGTTTGTCACAAATGTTCCAGCGTACTCTTTTTCCCTTTCTTTCGCAGGTGCGACCATGTACGTCTTAAACGCGACAGCGCCTGCCTTTGAAAGTTCTGAGATTGAGCTCAAATTTTCGTGGCTTGCTCCTGCGATCAGACCGAAGTTGCAAACCGATTTGTTCTTCACTAATCTCGCCTTCTCGTTAAGGATTTCCGCCGTCGTGACTACAGGTTCAGTATTCGGCATATCAAACACAGTTGTCGTCCCTCCAGCAACTGCGCCTCGGGATCCGGAAACAAAATCTTCCTTGTAGGTCTGCCCCGGATCGCGAAAGTGAACATGAGGATCGATTAAACCCGGCAGTATTACAAGGCCTTGCGCGCTGATTGAATGTCCAGCTTTGCTGCTCGGGGTTTTTTCAATTGAAGAGATCTTCCCTTCGTTAACAAAAAGGTCACACTCGATAAGTTCTCCGTCCTCGTCTAAGATCCTTCCGTTCCTGATCTGGAGATCGTGAGTACTTGAAGACGCCAGAATGGGATCCCTCGAAGGTGTTGGAATATTGTGATGGCTTAGTCTAAAGAATTTGCCGCTCTTTACGCGAATTTAGAGCGTTATCACGGTTTACCCTTTCAGGACTTTATTGAAAAGTTGAAACTGCGGCTAAGGAGCATGAATCTATTAACCGGAAATTTCCCGGTCAAAATACGAACTGACCTTGGCGGCGAGCACTACCGAATCTAAACGCAATCAAATAGATTAGGCTTTAACAATTAGCTCAAGAACGTTCTCTATTTTTTCAGTCGCAAACGACTCGTCACCGATCAATGAAGTAATTGCGAGCAAATTCTGCGCAACCTGTCTTCCCTTTAGTGTAAGTTTGAATTCCATTTTTCGCACAACTCCGTTTTCGGCAAGTTCCCGGGTGACTTGAGACTCTACCAGTCCGGTGTTTTGTAAGAGCATTTTTTCCTTGTTCCACGTAGAACCGCTTATTCCTACGGCCTGAAGGATGTCCAGAGAAGCGACCTTACCACGCAACAACAAGGCTAACAAAATCTTCGACTGAATTTCAGAGAGTACGGGTTTTTGCATCTCGTCAGCGTCTTGGGTATTAGGCAATAAACCTTTAGGCGGAATTATAGTTGGCCTGCATATTCAGGACGGCAGAATGCCATTCAATACAGAATTTCAGAAAATTTCTCCGGTTTAGGAAAAATTGTTTTTCTGAAAAAGTAGTATGAACGCAAAAAATCATTGATTCCGTTTGTTTCGACGGATATCTGATTGATCAAGAGGAATGTCGGTGTTTTTGTAAATGAAGACCACATAAAGTACGAAATAAAAACAGGTTCCATTGTGAATGCGTACGAGCCCCTGAGCGCACGGTTTCGTAGATTGATTAAATAACTGAAAAATAGCAAGCTTTTGTGCATTGTCCCGATCGAAGAACAGCAGAGACATCAGCGCGAGACGGCGCCGGAAGCAGGATAAGGGTCTTCCTTGGGCGTACATTCTTCCAGCAATAGCGGTAATAGCATTGATAATTGGCGCGATCTACATAGAGACGAGCCAGGGTCAGACGACAACTGCGGTTTTGCTTTCCGGAAGCTTTCACTTTCCGTTTCAGTGTCTTGGGACCGAGGCTTTGTTTCTTCACATTCATCCGCATCTGAGTATTGTAATTAACGGAAAGAATGTTACGATTCCAGGTGGTATAGGAATTGAGAACGCCATACCGGAGGGATCGTCGAATTGGGGCGAAGTCTACGGCGGAGGATCGAGTTCCTGTTTTGAGCCAGTTCACACCCACGATGCGTCCGGGTTGATTCACATCGAATCTCCCACTAACCAGAACTATACACTTGGAGACTTTTTCAATATCTGGAATCAGACATATACTTACGCGCTTGTTAACGGAACAAAGCATCCTATCGTTTTCAACAGCAATGACATTCTAGGTTTTACAACAAACAGCACGTACAAACTTGTGGTACTTGTTGATGGCAAGCCATCAACTAGTTTCGGAAGTATTGTCTTGAACGCGCTGGATTATTGCGGGCCATCTATCACGAGCACCAAGTCAGCGTGCTACCCTACGGATTGGAGCACGCAGACTAATAGTGGAGGAATTCCCGCGTGGAACGGCCAGCTTACAGGCTATCCTTACGGGACCGGTCACACAATTGTAATTGAATACGGCCCGGCTTCACAAGTGTAAACTAATCTTTAACTTTCGAAGCAAGCTCAGAAGCAATCTGGGATCTTGATTTCCCGCGTGTATCAATCCCCTCGTTTCTCGCTGCAATAAGCAACGGATCGCTTTCAGGAATTATGTCATTTGCCGCTGGCTGCGGCGAAGGTTGCATCACTTGATCTGTTGATCCCTTCATGCGGATCGGATTCTGCACATTATTGATTTCGGAGTTTATCGTGTCAGCCAAGCCTTTGCTAGCTTGATCGAACTCCCTTCTCGCCCTTCCGAGCGATCGAGCGAGTTCGGGAATCTTGTTGCTACCGAATACCAGGATGCCTAGCCCGATAATCAAAACCCAGACTACGGGATCGTCCCACGCCATATGATTGGTTTCACTCTTCCGGAATGTAAGAATTGGTATCGGTAATTATTTACGCGTAACTCCCGAGCGACACTTATCTACAAGAGGCCGAAGATGGAAATTTGCTGCATTCAATTTGGGTTTGCTGTTAGAGAAAATCGACGCTTACGTTGAGGGGCTGAAGAAGGGTGGGAAGGAACCCATGAACTATGCTACTCAGATCAGGATAATGAAAGACGAAATTGACGAAGCCGATCGCGAAAAGGCAAGGTCCTATTTGATCGCACTCAAGCTCATGCTGGATAACAGCGTCGAAAATCGAGATATAATCAAAGCGATATGTACGAGGATGGCGAAATCCTACGAACGAGTTTTACCTCTTTACATGATAGCAAATGAAACGATGGAAACATTCCTTCCAAACGAGCCCTGACCGCGCGCTTTTTTCGAAAAACCGGGCGGTGCTTCAAGTTGCCCGAAAGAGATCTTTCGCAATATCCAGAAGTTATCGAGTTTGAAGGCATCGGAAACGTTTCGCTACTTCAGATTCACATTATCGCTGGCTCCGTCGTAGTATTGGGAGTAGTTTTTGCAATACTGGCTCCGCCCGGAGGTTACGTAGCTCTCGCGCTTTTCATAATAATCGCTACTGTCTACGATCTGGTTTTTATCAGGAAATCGCAAAAGCCGGTCAGGATTAAGCTTTTCCTCAGAACTGATCCGGTTCAGGCGATGCTGGGGGAAGCCAAGATCGGAGAAATCAAATCAGGTACTCTCGTTATGAATATGGAGAAAGATAACGAGCTTGGTTACAGGGCAGCTCCGAACAGACAAATCTCGATCTGGATTTTTGATTCAACCGAAGACGCGGAGACTGTAGCAAAAAGGTTACTTGAATACCTTCCCAGAGAAGCCTGATTCTCCAGAATTCAAAACTTATAGTCGAACATCTTCGAAAAAATTCCACGTGAATTCACATCATTGACCTATTCTATTGTCGCAAGAGATCCTTTGACCGGCGAGCTTGGTGTTGCCGTACAGTCGCACTACTTCTCCGTCGGCGCTGTTGTGACTTGGGCGAGATCGGGGGTCGGGGCAGTTGCTACTCAATCGATGGCCGAACCAAGCTACGGCCCGCTGGGTTTGGATCTGATGGCTTCGGGCAAGGCATCGAGTGAGGCCTTGGAATCGCTATTGAAAACCGATCTGAGAGCAGATACGCGTCAGGTCGGGATGGTTGACTCTCAAGGAAATATTGGAGTTCACACCGGCTCTAGATGCATTGATTTCGCCGGCCATGTAAAGGGAGATCAATTTAGCTGCCAGGCTAATTTGATGAGCAACAACACGATCTGGGGAGCTATGGACAATGAATACAGAAATCGGAAAGATCTAGAGCTTCCCGAAAGACTCGTTGCAACCCTTGAAGCTGCTGAAGCTGCGGGAGGCGACGCGAGGGGAAAACAGTCCGCAGCACTGCTCGTGGTATCATCCAAACTTTACGCTAATCCATGGATGGGCAAGGTTATGGAATTGCGGGTCGAGGATTCAATGGAGCCCCTTCCAGAATTGAAAAGGCTCGTCAAGATTAGGCGTGCATACGATTGGGTGGACAAGGGGGACGATTTGTTTGGACAGGGTAAGATCGAGGACGCTATGCGCGCTTATCGGAGGGGACAGGAACTGGCACCGGACAACGAAGAGATCAGCTTTTGGGTCGGAACAACCCTGATGGGTTCGCAGCCGACACTGTCCGAAGGGATTAACATCATCCGCGACATCTTCGCGAAAAACAGAAACTGGAAAAACGTGGCGAAAAGTCTCTTGGAGAAGGGTTACCTTCCCAAAGATAATCCCATCAGAGAATTGCTCTAAGTATTACCAGTGTCCGGGATTATCGCGTCTACCTCGACTTCGATTAACATTTCTTTCGACACGAGTGCATTCACCTGAACCATCGTAGCGGCCGGCCTAATGTCGTGGAAGAATTCGTTGTGGGCTTTCGATACTTCCATGGATTGAGAGATATCAGTAACAAACATTCTCGTTCGCACCACATCATTCATGCTTGAACCCGCCTGCTTCAGCGCGACCTCTATTTTCTCCAAGATGTACTTCGTCTGGAGATAAGCGTCGCCGACACCATGAACCTTTCCTTCGGTGTCTGAGGCTGTTGTCCCTGCAACGAAAACGTTTTGACCCACGCGGACTGCTCGCGAATAACCGGCTAATGCTTCGTAAGGTGACCCGCTTGAAATGTTGCGCCTTGGCATGAACGTAATCGCTCCTTGTTAACGCTCTTTTGTTTTACTCTAGGAGCGAGTTTTTTGCAGTGCATTACTTTCACGCTCAAAGTTTTAATTTGGCAAAAATAGTGAGCTTTCCTGATTACACCTGTGGCCAAAACCACAATCTATTTTGTCACAGACGTTCACGGCTCGGACAGATGTTTTCGAAAGTTTCTGAATGCGGGCAAGTTTTACCAAGCCCAAGTCCTAATCCTGGGCGGGGACATTACCGGGAAGATGATCATTCCAATCGTGAAGCAGACGGATGGTACCTGGACTTCGCCCGGATTCGGTCAGGAAATGAAATTAAAGTCACAGAAAGATGTTGATGACGCTGTAAAATCCTTCCGGGATTCTGGCACGTATCCGTTCATGACCGAGAGGAAGGAGTACGAGGAGCTCCAGGCAAATCCAGAAGCGGTAAAGAAGCTTTTTACAAAGACTATGGTCGACAACGTAGCCCGTTGGATGGATCTTGCCGAGGAAAGGCTGAAGGGAACGGGAATCAGATGCTACGTCTCTCCCGGCAATGATGACGAGTTTGAAATCGATACCGCCCTAAACTCGGCGAAATACGTCATCAATCCTGAAGAAAAAGTTGTAATGGTAGACGATGAGCACGAAATGATAACACTTGGCTATGCAAACCACACGCCGTGGAACAGCCCGAGAGAAGCCGACGAGGATGTTCTTGAAAAGAAAATTGAGGCAATGGCGTCAAAGGTTAGCGACATGAAGAAGACCATATTCAATTTGCACGTTCCGCCAATCAATACCATTCTCGATCAGGCTCCGAAGCTTGATGCGACCCTTAAACCCGTAACCTCGGGCGGTCAGCTCCAGATGACCTCGGCGGGAAGTACCGCGACGAGGAAAATGCTGGAAAAATACCAGCCGCTAGTCGGGATGCACGGTCATATCCATGAATCCAAGGGTGCTGTCAAGATCGGCAAGACGATGTGCTTCAATCCAGGCAGCGAGTATGGCTCGGGAATTCTGAAGGGTCTGCTCTGTCAACTGGACGGCGAAAAAATAAAGTCCCACCTTCTGGTGTCAGGTTAGTTTTACTCGTTTCTTTCTTCAACAAACCCGACTACTGTGAATTGATTATCGGGCGATCCAGAAATGGCTGAAAACGTTTCAGAGTCTAACAAAATAATCCTAAGTACCCGCGCATTATCAGCTAAAGCAGAGACACTTCTAACTCAGGTGACTCAAGGAAAATACCGAACGAAACTATCTTCGGAATCCATCGCAGACGGAGATCGTGAACGGGTCGAGGTAATTTTGCTCGACACGGCAAGAAGCGAAGAGCTGTCTGTACTTCTCCCGGAGAATCTTTCTAGGTTTCCGAACCTCAAACTGATTCAATCAACCCGGGCTGGAGTCGATGTTTTGAGATTTGAAGACATTCCTGAACGGGTAATAATCTGCGGAAACATCGGTGCGTACGGAGACCAGATAGCCGAACACGTTTTCGGAATGGTTCTCTACTTTGCAAGAAACATTGGAGTGTCAAATGCAGCTCTATCGAAAGGCGAGTGGCAGGTTCCGGATTCAATGTTTCTCAGAGGAAAGAATATTTTGGTCGTAGGCGCCGGAGGCATCGGAGAACCAGTTGGACGACTTGCGAACTCTTTTGGCATGCAAACGGTAGGTGTCAACAGTACAGGCAGGTCTGTGCCGGGCTTTGAGACAGTCGTGGGTCAGGACAAGATTGATGATTCCCTTATGAATGCAGACGTTGTCGTGATTGCGCTTCCGCTCACTGTCAAGACTTTCCATCTGTTTGACAAGGCAAGGCTGAACAAGATGAAGAGGACTGCCATACTTGTGAATGTGGCACGGGGCTACATCATAGATGAGCGGGCGCTCTATCAGCATTTGAAAAATAATCCCAATTTCAAATCCGGCCTGGACGTCTGGTGGCACTATCCTAAAAAGGGTGAAAAATTTGCCCAGAAATACCCGTTTCTGGAGCTACCCAATTTCGTGGGTACTCCGCACGATTCCGGCATTGTTCCGGAAACAGAGGAGATTGCCTTGCTCAGCGCAATCGAGAACATAGGACGATTTGAGAGAGGAGAGAAGCTGAAAGGTGTAATGAACCGAAATGACTATCTGGGGCTGAAGGAGCTCATCTCGCGCGCAGGCTAGTCAAAGTAGGAGAAATAGGTTGGCCGACAAAAAGACAGATCCAAAGCAACTTGCAACGCTTGTTAGTCTGCTGGATGGATACGCAGCACTTTCGGTTTCGGATCCGGCGAGGATCAAGAAGATCGCGAAAAGCTACTCTGAAGACGATCCTGAGATAAAGGGAGCTTGGAGAGATATTTCAAAAGACGTGGATGAAATCTCCACGCTGCCATCTGAATCGGCAGCGATAGTGAAACAATCCAAAAGGCTTGCAATTCTAAGGCCGCTCATGATGTTCCTGCCGCTGATTGTTCTGACATTTTACTATGTTCTTTTAGGCGCGCGAATACTCAGCCGGCTTGGCTCGTATGGAGCTTATGCTTTTCTAGGCATTTTCGTCGCGGCGTACCTGTTGAGTTTCCTAGTTTACTTTTCTTTGAACAAGAAACTATCGAGAACTGTCAACGACTATTATGATAAACACATGGGTGAGATTGCAAGGCAGAGGAGACATATCAAGACTGTGAATCAGAGACTTATTGACAGGCTTGCTCAGATCGTTAGATCAGATGACAGGGATCCGATCAAGTACAAGTTTTCCCTTTTCCACAACGACTATGCCAACATCAACGTGATTTCTGAGGATAAAAATTCAGTATATACAGTTACGGTCAAGGGAAAGTCACTGCGAAAAGAACAACAAACACAATAGTTTCTGTAGCTATACTCGACGCCGGGCCGTTGCCCTAACTCTGAACCTTTGATCAGTAGACCGCATCAGACTTGGTGTCTTGTTTCTTTCGTTCGATCTTCAGCTCTTGCTCCTCGGCAAAATGAACTCCTTTGTGGAACGCGTATCCAAGAAAAGGTCCGAAAAGAATACCAGCGGCGGTTATTAGAGTCCCAATTGAGACGAATGCCATGATTGCGATGAAAATCTTCGACCAGAAATTCGGGGGAGAATTAGGCGGACCTTGAGCTGTGGCCACCATTGACATAAAGTAAAACGAGTCAATCCAGCTCCAACCTGTAAGGTACTCTGTACCCACCGTTCCGACGATCATTACTACCAATATAGCTGTAAGAGCATACAGGCCTCTCCTGCCTATCGGCGATAAAGGATGGTTTAGAATTCTCGATTTCAATGTGGATAACCCACGTTATTCTTCAGATACAGAGCTTCAGGTCAAAATATAAGCCGTACATCAGCTTGCTCAAGACTTTAGGGATAAGAGCGAGCGATATTTGATAGTTCTCTAAGTATTATAAAAAAGACTAGTTCAGTGCGCTGAGCTTCTGGTCGGCTTCTCGCAACCGCCTCGCAAGCTCCCTCATGACTGGAACCGCGAGTTTGGGCTGCGTTTCTAAGAAGCCACTCCAGACCCAAGCGGTCATGATCAAACATCTTGTGGGTTCAAGAGCTTCAATAGTGGCAGATCTGGGCTGTTTATCCAGGATTGAGAGTTCTCCGAAGAATTGACCCTTCCCAAGTTTTGCTATGGACTTTCCAGCCTTTTTCACATCCACGTTACCATCGACGATCAGATAAAATGACACTCCTTTACTTCCTTCCTCTTCAATCACCTTGCCGGTCTCAAATGTCCTCTGAACGAACGAATGCGACATTGTCTTGAGCTCTTTCTTCGACATCCCCGAGAAAATCGGAACGTTTTGCAACATGTTAACGACTTCATTTTCCTCTTTTCGATCGAGTGACAGTTTCATTGGTATTGGGCAGATGAAGCATTTTGCGAACTATTTAAGCAGTAAGAGACCACTCCGAGAATTTTTCAAAACATTTGCGTTGAATTAAGCTACGTGTGCCGAAATGATATACATCGAGCGGTTAGAATTGTTGCAACATTAAAGAATCAGCTCAAATCTGTATATCACCTGCAGGGGGCTTTTGACAGTTGCAAGCGGGCTTACTATCCGGAAAAACAAGCATGGTGACCGGGGCAAACTCTGGAATCGGGTTTATGATTTCAAGAGACCTGGCCGAAATAGGATCAAACGTCATAATGGTTTGTAGAGATTCTTCAAAGGGCGAAGTGGCTAGGAGAGAGATTGTGGAACGAACAGGGAATAAGTCCGTTGAATTGATGATTTGCGATCTTTCATCGTTGGCCTCGGTAAGAGATTTGGCTCAAAGATTCAAGGAGACCCACAATCGGCTCCACGAACTAGTGAACAATGCTGGCGTGATAATGGGAAAGAGGGTTGTTACTGCCGACGATATGGAGACGACATTTGAGGTAAACTATCTGTCGCATTTTCTGCTTACGTTGTTATTACTTGATACGCTAAAAGCGTCCGCTCCCTCTAGGATCGTGAACGTGAGCTCAAGCGCGCACTACAGTGGCAGGATGGTCTTTGACGACTTGCAAGAGGAGAAGAACTACAGTGCTATGCGCTCCTACTGCCAATCCAAACTCGCTCAAGTCCTATTCACCCACGAACTGGCGAGAAAACTCGAAGGAACGAGAGTAACCGTGAACGCTGTCCATCCTGGAGTTGTGCGAACAAGATGGGGTGACGAGGGGGGTGCTGTCGGAATCGGGATAAGGATCGCCAGACCCTTCATGCTCAGTCCAGAAAAAGGAGCAGAGACTCCTTTCTACGTCGCCGCCTCACCTGACGTCGAGGGAAAAACTGGGAAATACTGGGAGAAAAAGAAAGAAAAGAATTCTTCAGAAGAATCCTACAACGACAACGAATCTCGACTGCTCTGGGTAGTTAGCACTAAACTTGCAGGAATAGATGCCTAATACGAGAGGGTCTATCTCTTTTTTTCACGAAGCCTTATCGTCGCAAGTATCGATATGCATATCACCGGAAAAGTTATTCCCAGCGCATAGCCGACGCTTGCAGAGTCGGTAGTAAACGGCCTAATCGGATCTCCGTTAGCGAGAACGATAAGCCATAGGACAATGGAAGCTAAAGCTCCAAGGATGACTATGATCGAGCCGGCAATCTTCTCACTTCTTGCCCTAACTTCTTGTTCGGTCTCTCTCGGAAGCGTCATTTTTCTTATAGCACCATCGAAGCTGCTTTGATGAGAAAAATCGCAAAGATCTCAAAAACAAGCATTCTGAACAAGAAACCGGTCGCCCGCTTGCCCATACTTACAGAGGTAACATTTTCCCTGATCGAAAAGAGTTTCGATTCTACGGCACTCAAAACCCGGATCTTTCTAAAATAGATGACGGTATTCCAGATTATGATATCGTATAGGAAGATCATCAGAAACCAGCCAACGTAGTTGTAAAGTGGAATTCCCATGATGCTTAGCGATGGACCGATCCAAACCCAGAGCTTGTTGGAGGAAGCAATAGGATCAATCATGAGATCGAGGTCAACTGCAAAAAATCCTGCTAGCACAGCCCCCGCAACCGTCTTCGATCTAGGGAGAAGCACATCATGAAACACTATGAACGACGAAGCCGAAACAATGAACCATCCCATTTCAATCCAAAGCGGTACAATTCCTATCCAAACAAAGTAACCTTGATACCCTGGGAAAAGCGAGCCGGCGAAGGAAGAGTAAGAATATGAACCGGTGGATATTCCGAGCGTCTCAAGAGGAGTAGTCCACACGATTGAACCGAGCAAAAAGAACGAAGCCACGGTCCACCCGTACCTTTTCTTCAAGCCGAAGAAAACGAGTCCAGCGATTAGAAAGGCTCCTAATTCGGCGATTACCGCAGCGACTATTATCAATATTTTTCTCGCTTTTCTTGTCCGGAAAGCCGCGGATATTCTGTTCGTATCTAATCGCTTATCTCGATTGATTCGACACAGATTGCGGGCTGGATCCAGAATACGATTTGCAGAGATTTTCTATAAATTAAAAATGTAGCCCCGGTCTGGAGCAGGGTTCATGGTGACTTCTTTAGAAGTCGAAACGTAGTTTACTTTGTGAAATAGAGCGCCATAAAATAAAATGCGTAGGCCCCGATAAAACTGCCACCCATTTGAGCTGATGAGCCACCGGCGGTAAAACCCGAGGCCACAAAGCTTAGACCGCCAATTGCTGCTGAGATAATCATGATGGAGCCAAGTATAGTCATTAACCGCACACTAGTTTTTTTGGACCAGGCAAATGCCAGCGCAATCGTGATCAACGAGAGAATCAATAGCAAGAAACCTTCCGCAGCGTGCCAGATCAATATTGGCCCGTAGCTGAGGATTCTGGGAATTAGCGCGCTGAGAGAGAAGGGAATAGTGGAGGCAGAACTAGTCGTAACAAACAGGTTTGTGGTATCGCCAAACCAGCCCTGAACAGTGAGAATTACGAGTACCACTACCATCAGAATCCTCAATCTGTGAACCGACTGGATCGTCTGTTTTTGAACTAGAGGATCAGTAATCGACTTATCAGATTCTGAATCAGTTCTCAATCTCCATGCCAACTCTTCCAAATTGCACACACCAATTTTTTTCTTCGGCGATATTATGATAATGCCTAAGAGCTCTAGGAATCAAGACATAATGACTCGGGTATTGTCTACTTTCCCAAATCCAAAGTTGAAGCAACGGACCCCTGGACTTACCGTTCGTATTCTAAAGGAACTAACGAGTCCGTCTTCCTTTCAGTGGAATTTCAGAGAGTCGTATGCGAGTCTAGCAAAAAGAGTCGGGGCAGACGAGGAAACAGTCCGTCTCACTCTGAAGAGAGCGGTGGAAGAAGGTGCTGTGAAAGGATGGCGTATTGTTGTAAATCCGCATCTTTTCGGACAACAACTTAGGGGACTCCAACTGGACGTTGACAATGAGGAGAGAAAAACCGAGGCCATTTCCCAGCTCAAGCTGGTTGAGGGAGTTTTGTTGATATTGGATTTTCATGGCAAAGGGATGCGCATAGCCTTCTACTATTCGAACGACAATGCATTGGATCGAAAAGTAAAACTGATCAAATCCCTATGCCGGTTTAACGGAGATGTTCCACACTGGTACACAGATCTTCCGGTACCTGAAATGCGTCTCCGACCGATTGACTGGAGTATCCTTCAGATTTTGTTGAAGGATCCGAGGATGGAGATTCTGCCTATTGCACAAAAACTGGGAGTATCGACCAGAACAGTTAGCAGGCGATTAAGATTGATGACGGAGAGCCACGTTGCATATCTTATCCCAGTTCGTGATGTCCGAAAATCTCGTGGAGTTCTAGTCTGCTATCTGGTAACCTGTTCAACAGAGGGGCAGAGATTAGTTGAATCAGAGATTGCTGCAAGAGGACATCAAGTCGACTTTGTATATTCGTCTCTAAGAAACCACTTCTTGATAACGATTCTAGCAGACAATCTTGCATATGCCGAGGATCTCCTATCTCTCGTTAGAAGCATCAAAGGAGTCTCGAAGACAAGGATGGACATCATGAAAGAATTCATTTTTGTCGACGATTGGCTTGATGAGACGGTTCAGAGCATTATTTCAAACTCGGGATACTCGCCGGCTTGATGTTTTTTGGCAGCTTCGGATATTCCATTTTGAACCTCTCGAGAGTATCAACGATTACAGACGAGACAATAAGGTCCCGGAGCCATCTGTGATTTGACGGCACGGCATACCAGGGCGATTCTTCAGTGCTAGTGGTATTCAGTACAGCTTCGTAAGCCTTCATGTAGTCATTCCAATATTTTCTTTCGACCAAATCGTCCGAACTAAACTTCCATTCTTTCGATGGATCCGCGAGCCGCTGCTCTATTCGTCTCTTTTGCTCCTCGGAATCGATGTGTAGAAAGAATTTCAGTATAGCGATATTTTCTTCGTTTAGTAGGCTTTCAAATTCATTTATCTCCTGATATCGCTTCTCCCAAACTAATTTTGGGACAATATTGTGAACGCGTTCAACTAGCACACCTTCGTAGTGACTACGGTTGAATACAACAATTTCGCCGTCTCCTGGAATCTGCTTGTATGCGCGCCAGAGAAACCCGTGCTCCCTTTCCTCTTCTGAAGGCTGCCGGAAGTGGGCGACTCGAACTCCGGAAGGATTCACTCCTTCGAATATACGACGAATTACCCCGTCTTTCCCGGCAGTGTTCATCGCCTGCAGTAGTATCAGGAGCTTATGCTTGTGCTCCGCATAGAGCATCTCTTGCAAGCTGTCCAGTTTCTTCGTTAATTTTTTCGTCTCGCTTTTCGAGCTGCTTTTTTTAAGATCGGCACTGGACTCACCGTCAGGGTCGAGGGATTCTATCTTGATACTCTGTCCAGGTTTTATCCGGTATCGGTTGGTATCAATCATCTGGGATGCTTGCTCTAAAATGCTGAGAAGGATCGAATGATAAGAATTGCTAAAAAAATACACGGATAAGAAAATGGGACGTCCAGGTCTAAGCTGAAAAAACGAGTTTCCGAAGATTCATTTTCTCTCTGAGGAATATCGATTTTTCCATTGTTTTCAGACTAGTGCTTATCTTCGGTGCAAACTCCATTTTTCGTAACACTTGTTTTTCAAGATCGACTCCGGGTGCAATCTCTTCAAGCATGACGCCCTCACGGGTCAACCGAAAAACTGCTCTCTCAGTAACATACAAAATCTCCTTATCATGCTTGATAGCTTCCTTGCCGCTGAAGAACACTCTATAGACGGAATGGACGAATTTGGACACCGGACCATCCTCGATTATTTTCAGTTCTCCCTCCTCGATTTTCATTTTACTCAGACCCGCAGTAAAAGCTCCGGAAAAGAACGTCCTCGGCGCTCCTCCCGCAATCACCGGGAAACCTCCAGGGCCGTATATTCTGCCAGGAAGCATCGACGGATTTACGCTTCCCCCTTCGTCGATCTGAAGGAACCCCAATGAGGCAGCATCGATTACTCCTCCCTCAAAATTGGAAAACATATCGGGCATCGTTGATAGCGCAAAGGGACTGAAAGCGAGACCAAAATCTGCGCCCGAAAGAGCAATCCCACCCCATGGTCCAGATTCGAGTACTGTCAGTATGCAGTCCATTAGATCCTCCTCGGCTGCGACCGCCGAGACTAGCGCGGGAATGCCCACACCGAGATTTACGAGAACCGGCGATTGTTTCTCCTCAAGGATCTTGATCAGCTCCAGAAGTACCCTGCGAGCTATAATTTTCTCAAATTCTTGCTCGACTGGAGGCAAAATATCTTGAATAACCTCCATTGTAACTGGCTGAATTACTCTGTACGATATTCTCGGATCATATTCAAAAGTCCCTCCCTGCCAGTGATGCTGCTTAGGGGAAATGACGAAGCAGTCTACCAACGGAGACGGGACATCAACCTCCCTTGGGTTCATTGTCCCGGATTTAGTTATCCACCTCACTTGGGCTATTACGAAACCCGGTTCCGGGCGCGCTTTGGTTGCCTGGGAAATATTCAACACAGTGCCTCGGACACCTTCATCTTCCATCGAAAGATTTCCTCTCTCGTCTGAAACACTCGCCCTTATGAGGGCGAAATGCGGTTTTGGGGCGTGGTAGAAAAGGAACTCCTCACCCTCGATGTGAATTAAGTCAACCTTGCACGTCATTTTCTCGGTTGCTTTCGAATTCATGGCTCCTCCCTCTCTCCTTGGATCGAGCAACGTGTCGATTCCTATGTTTGTTACGAGACCGGGTCTTCCCGAGGCGATCTCTCGAAACCAGTAACTCACGACTCCGATGGGCCAGCTGTAGGTCTCAAACAAATTTGCTTCTACTGCTTTTTGGGTCCAGGGCGAAAATCCTAGGAAAGGAATCAAAAGACCCTGAAGAAAATCTTCGTTTCTTTCTTTGACTATTTTCTCGCTCACGAGATCCAGTGCTCTTCCCGATATCGCGGGCAGGGATTCACAGATCATGAACAGATTTCTTGGGTGACCTGTTTTCTGAAAGCGTTCGAACAGATTCAAAATAAGATGTTCAGGCGTTGCGGCCATGTTGAACCCGGAGACAGCAACACTGGAAGAGTCCTTCACAAAAGAAAGCGCTTCATCCACCCCAGCCAGTTTGTTTGGTAAGGTTTTCAGAGTCATACCAATCACAGGTCCAAATCTGGCAAGAATGTTATTCTTTCCGTCATTTAAGATCGTGCACTGTTTACCGGTAACTCACTTTTGGCAGGACGTTCTGGCTATTTTAGCACCATTAACAGCGAGAGAATTCGTAAATACCGCGTTTCACATTTGCCAGCCTCGATGGAAACCATGTCAAAGCCTGTGGAATCGGAAAGGAATATCTTTGAGGGTCTGATAACGGCGCTCGCTAACAAACAATCGCAGGTCGATCTCACGTTCAACAGGACTAGTCTGAGATTTCCTGGAACTTCAGTAGGGATGGAAATAAACGGCACGATCAGCCTGGTCGTTCACATGAGGGAACTTACCGATGAAGAAAAGCAAGTGCTTGCCTCAAAAAATGTGGCAAACATATCAGCAACTACGCCCGAGAAAGATCAGTTCTCGCCTCTCAAATGAGTTTAGAAATTTTCGGGAGCATTAGAGGATTAAACCAGACGAACCCGAAAAGAGGAGAGACTCCGCTTCCAATTGCTATCAGTGGATCTTTTCCCTCGAAAATCCTGACTCCCCAACCTTCGCGTTGAAGGCTCTGGGCGAGACCAGTCGCCTGTTTGATCGTTTGTATGACGCCCTTGTCTGCATTTACAGTTTCAATTAAATCGGCAAAATGCAGTCCGGATTCTTGGAAGCCTCTCATTTCTATCGCAACTTTCTTGCTATCTGAATCTACTTTCATAAACGGAAAATTGTTAACGCTTACAGTGATGGTTCCCGATTCAAAGCTGGAAAGTAGACGAGCGAGCACATTGTGGTCCTCTTGATCTAATTCGGTATCCTTTGGTGTTTTCAATACAGATTCAGGATTTCTGCCACCAATTAGATTAGGCTTGACAAATAAATTTGAGTGGCGCGTTTAGATGGAGATCGGTCTGGCCAAAGTTCGAGCTCGTTTGTTTCATAGCTTTTTATGATATGCTTAATTGTCGATTGTTTACCCGTTATCCTCGGTTTGTCTGACCGCGGTTTTATGAGGAACTTCGATGTTTCACCCCAGATTCTTCTAACCCGAAATAATCAAAGTAGAAGTCTATCTAAGAATACACCGTGAATTGGTCAAATGAACGAGAAAAAAGGCGGTATGACCTTTGGCAGTTGAATCGATTCCCGTAAAGAACGTGCTGATTCAGGAGAATATTCTAGAAGCGGCGGTTGCAGGTCTTGCAGAAGCGATCGAAAGATACTATATCAATCCTAACGCGCCACTGGTTGAAATAGGTTCGTATCGAAGAGTCGATTTCGGAAACACAATTGAGCTTTCGTGGAAAATAAGGTACCCATATGAATCACTTTTCATTCCTCTCTCCATTGTTCTTTCCATCAGTCAGGAACGGGTACGGCTAAGCTTTCCAGACCTTGACAAAAGCAACTCCGGACAAATGAGGGCTTCTTCGAAGGTAATAGATGATGTTCAAAGCATCGTTTGGCAATATCTACAGAACACAAAACTTAGCAGTCTTTACTTTGTTATCGGAGGAAAAGAGGAAGAACACTCAGAAGCGCCTGGAGAGCGCAATTCGGTTTTGAGAAACATCCTCAAAAGACTATTCTCCGGCAACACAGCGAACATCTTTCTGACGTTTCTTTTCTTCAGCTTCGTATTATTTTTCATTATTGGAATCTATACAGTGTTTGTGCTGATCGTTTTCCAGGCGGTATACCTTGTTTTTTCCGATAGGATCGCTTTGAATCTGGGCAACGTTCATCCAACAGCTGAGAGACCGCTGGTTACTATAGTCAGCGTTCGATCAAATAGAGAAACTCTAAGAGCATTGTCCAGTTATGGAAAAAAGATTCTTCCTGAGATTCGAGCGGAAATATCGAAGTCAATCGAGATTCCGACGACCTCAACTGAGAGGATTTACGTAAAGACAACCGTTCTGCAAATTCTATCAAATCATGGTGTTAAAGCTGGTCTGAATGACGTCGACATTAAGACACGGAACGTTTACGGCATTGTCCAAAGGGTTGCGGCGAAATTCCATCGCGATCCGCCAAGAATCGTGATCGCAAACAGTCTCGTTTCTAACGCGGCTGCAACGGGCATCTCGACGAGACACTCTTCCATAATGATCACAGCTGGATCGTTGGAAGATCTTAATGAAGAGGAGCTTGAATCAGTGATCGGACACGAGCTCGGGCATATCAAAGGGCACGATCCGATCATACTGTTCGCTATTACTTCATTCGAGTTATTTGGACGGTTTTACATATGGTTCCCGCTTTTCCTCTTCCAGCCAATTCTTTACTTCGTCGTAGCGTTCGGCGTTATATTTGCGGTGGGAAAAGTCCTAGAAACCAGAGCCGATACCGAATCCGCATTAGTACTTGGAAATCCTCAATGGATGGCATCAGCATTGACGAAGATTGGTCTCAGGCAGCTTTACCATGAAAAATACAGCCCCGTTGCAAAGGTGTTAGACTGGTTCCAGTTCGATCCTCACCCTCCTATTTACTTCCGCGTGAAAAGGATGTCAGAATTCAAACCCAGCGAAAGCTTGGCTCGGCACGCGTTTCTGCTTTCCTTGCGGGACTGCATCAAGGGATTCTTTTCGGCTTTCTAGACTAGACCTCGAAAAGATCAAATTTCTAATTGCAATCAGACCACAGTTTCGTGCTATCTCGCAAGTTGTCGATGGAATTAAGAAGACAAAAAATTCCTGATTTGAGGTCCATGAAATGAGCTTTGAGGAGACTCTGAACAGTGCTGGCGGTTTCAAGGGGCTTTTCGCCAAGATCAAAGATCAGGGACTGAGCGTTGAGGCTGAGTTAGAAAGTTTTCTGAAAAACGAAAGCGGTTTGTTTTCTATCGCCGGTTTTAGTGTCAAGAAGGTCGGACATCGTTACGCAGAATTAACTTTTCCATTTTCTCAACAAATCGCAAGGCATGGGGGGATTGTGCACGGAGGCATAATTTCATTTGCCCTGGATAATGTCGGGGGTATGGCCGTCATGACGGAAAACACTGGAATTGACCAAGTAACTCTGGAGCTCAAAATTAATTTCCTCGAACCGTTGCGAAAGGAACCTTACGTTGCGAAGGGAACAGTTTTGCGCCACGGTCGAATCACGTCCGTAGCGGAGGCAGAAATACGCGATGGCGACGATAAGCTTTGCGCGAAGGCTCTTGGGACTTGGTACATGATTCACTCAAGGTAACGCACCGGGCTTCGTCAGCGATCCTTTGATTCACTCCTTCCTGAAACAAATTTTTCTTTCACGGTATCGTCATTACTTAGTTTTTCAAAAAAATTCTGAATTGGAAAGCGAGCTCTTAAAATAGCAGCAAGATGTTTTGGTGAAAATAATTGGCTTCGAGCATTGGCTTTACGAACAATTTTAGTATAGCCATAGATTTGACTTCGTTAATTGTAATTCTGATGATAGCGTTTTACTCGATCAGATTACTCCTTATTATGAAGCAGGGAACTCTCCAAAAGAGTTGGAGATATGTTTCCATAGGATCATTCATGTTTGTGTTCGGCGTCTTGCTATTTGCGTTAGTTGCCGCATTGCCCGGTCTTCAAATGCCTTTTTTCGTCTTTAATCTGGGAGGGCTGGCTATGATTGCTGGCGGCGTATTCTTGATGCTGGGATTGAGAGTTCAATACAAGATTTTTCACATTAGGCTCTCCTACGAAAAAATGCAAGAGCGAACTAGCGATCTTACATGATGGAAATTCCTCGGAGATATTTTACGACCAATATTGAATGAGTCGTTTGTTGTTTGAACGTCCTGCCATTCAACCAGAGGGTCCTGGACTGCATTACCCGATCCATCGATACAAAGTACGGTGAGGGCGTAAGGCAAGTTCTTTTCTGGAAGTTTCAGGATCTCACGAAGCTCCCGGTGCGAGATATTCCTAAGAAACCCGAATTGTTTGTTGACTGTATGAAACAAATTTTTGGGACAGGGTCAAGTTCCATCGAGAGAGCCATGGTCGAGGAGATGTGTAACGAATTCAAAATTGTAGTTCATGGGGAGCCCAGTTTTGTAAAGGCCGTCGAAGTTGCAAAATCGAAAAGATTGAAGGAAGACTTGACGGACGGTCAGAGCTGATCAGCGGGCTCGCGAGATCACATCTCATAGGACGGTCTCACAACCTTATTGACGGTGTGATCAAAGTACCTTTGTCTGCGGCCTTGCCATTTTTTCTGAGTTACATCTCTGACAAGAGACGGGGTTAGCAATGAAAATGTCCCTTGATTCCATACAATCTTTTGCTCTACTTGTAATTGTCCAAAATCTGATAGCCCCCTCATTTTAACAACTGAAAGACGCGTAAATGCGTTTTACCGCTTGTATCCGATTTTCCTAAGAAAATTGCGCCGGTCATCAGCATCGGAATCAGTTTCAATCCCGAGAGGCGAGCTGCCATCTATCACCCCGAGGATCCCTGTGCCTTGCTCACTTTGAGCGATAATCACTTGGACAGAATTCGCAGTTGCACAAAATATCTGGCAAACCTCGCTCAAGTTCTTCAACGAATTAAGAACATTGATCGGAAAGGCACCGCGAATGTATGTTACGAAAGAATGGCCCGCACCTATCTCCAGGGCATGTTTTGCGGCAAGTGCTTTCAGATCATCATTGGTCCCGTCGCAGCGTACCAGTCTGGGTCCGGAAGCCTCACAAAAAGCGACTCCAAACAGAATTCCTGGAACAGAGCTGACCAAAGACTCGTAGATATCCTCAACGGACTTTATGAAATGAGATTGACCAATGATTATGTTGGCGCCTTCAGGTACATCGACTTGAATTAGTTTCATTTCGAGCATTAGATGCACTTCCAAAGTTATGCTAGAACTGGTCTTACAATATCTTTCGATAGGCTTGGATCGTGAACTTCCCGTTTTCGCGCAAAAATACGAGATACTGAAATCTGAAGTCTCGTGGGAAATGAATGGTTCGAAAAATAATGTAACTCTTATAACGGTCAGGTAATTCCCAGCTTTGGTAATCGTGTTACGCTTTATAATCGGGGCTTGGAACCACGATTTCATGAAAAATACTTGGTTCTCGGAGACACCCAAATCACGTTCGAATAGCGGGATATTGTGCGCTCTTGCAACCATAATTCTACTTTTAGCTTTGCCCCCGGCATTGCTTCAACTCGGAGTCTCGGCCGACGCGCAGACCAATTTTCCAAGTATCATTTCTTACCGCGTGAGCGGAGCTCCGAACTATTCATTGCCAGCGAGCGAATCGTTCTGGAGTTCAATTAACTGGACAAGTGTGCCCCTCGCGGCGTCAGTCTCGCCTGGAGGAGGACACACTCCGAGTATGCTGGTAAAGTCTGCAAACACTGGTTTTGATGTCTATATGTTGTTCCAATGGAATGACACGGCTGGTCCATCTTTTCTCTCGGATACGGAAGTTTACCGAGCAGCAAATGGGTCGCTTGTGCCGCTTTCACCCGGTCTAACAGGAAATGTCACACAATTATATTACAATTCCTCGTATTATTACCCAGACAGAGCCGCGATGCTGTGGTTTGTCGCAAACCAATCTGAACAGCAAACTTCTCCGAGGATGATGCTTGGTACCAATGGCGCAATTACGGGAGGCGCTGCTGAGATTTGGCACTGGCAATCAAACCCTACGGACAACAGCCCAAATGATACTGGGTATCCGGGAGGCTATACTGACCCTTCGGGGAAGGCAATTTATCCCCCTGACAATCTGACATTTGCTGAAGACGATTATACCAATACCTCGGGCTTCTATGTGGTCGGAGGTAGTTTCAACACATCAAGTCCGAATCTCGATCCATATGCCGATCCATTCATCGTGCATGCTGCCAGTGCTTATTCATTCGTTAATAAGACTTGGACAGTGGAAATGGTCCGGAGTTTTACAACGATTGACGCAGCATCACGATATCGAGTACAACTAGCCACTGGGTCTTCCTACTATATTGCTCTCGCAGTCTGGCAGGGACGTATGGGCGAATCTTCAGATTTCAAGTCTGTTTCTCTATGGTACAATCTTACGGTCTCCGAAAAGCCCGCTTCCTCTCATGCCTCCTTGAGTACGACCTCCACTACCTCAGTTCTAGGTCAGGTCTCGACTCCTCTTGCGATCGCAGTCGCGACCGGTGTTTTGATTGCCGGATTGGTAATCGGTACCGTCCTGAGATCATCTGGGCCAAGTGCGAACAAGAAAATGAGTTGATGATGAAATTGGATGAGAAAAATCTAGTCGAAGGCGCTCCCGAAAACCAAACCCCCAATGACGAATCTCGAAGGAACTTTCTGAAAATATCTGTTGTGCTTTCTGCGATCCTTGCGGCGGGCGGAATCGCGGCAGTTACCAAATCTGTAACCAATAGAGCGCAGACCTCGGAAGGAGCCTCTTCGACACCGAACACGTTTCCAAAAGTCAAAATCGCCACTCTTAGCTCCCTTGCAGTGGACCAGGTAGTGAGTTTTAATTATCCTCTGGATAACGAGCCGAATATCCTGATAAAATTAGGGCAAAAGGCGTCGGGAGGCGTTGGTCCTGATCAGGATATAGTAGCCTTCAGTCAGCTCTGCCAGCACCTCGGCTGCGACTACGCATATCTGGCTCCGGGGACATCACCAAAGTGCGATTCGAGCTACAAGGCTCAGGGACCTGAAGGATACTGCTGCTGCCATGGTAGCATTTACGATTTCACTAATGCAGGGAAAGTTCTCGGCGGACCGGCTTCGCGCCCGGTTCCTCAAGTGATTTTGGAAGTTGACGCAAAAGACGACATTTACGCGAAAGGGATGAGTCCACCTGCGATTTTCGGTCACAGCACGGGCTCACAAGATGTCACAAACGATTTGCAGGGCGGAAATGTTGTGAGTTGAGATAGATGGAAAAACCAGTTGAGAGCGAAAGACCCGAGAAGCGCCAAAATGCCATTGCGAGGCTAGCATCTTGGTTTGATTCAAGACTCGGCTTATCCTACCCGTTTTTACGGTCAGTCCCTGCTTATTCGATAAATCCCTTCTATTGGCTTGGGGCACTTACCGTGGTTGCATTTGTAATCCAAGGAATAACTGGAGTGATCATGATGCTATACTACGTTCCAGATCCTACAACTGCTTTTTCTTCGACTCTGTACATTTTTCAAAAGGTCTCCTACGGTCGATTTCTCGAAACTATTCACCTTTACACCGCATACGCTATGATAATGCTGGCGTTCATGCACATGATGCGGGGCTACTTCGTTTCGGTGTACAAGAAACCGCGGGAGTTGATGTGGATTGTCGGAATGGGAATGGGTTTCGTAACGCTGGGGTTCGGGTTCACTGGCTACCTGCTTCCATGGACCGTAGTTTCAAAATCTGCAACAGATGTGGGAATTGGCATGATTGATGCGCTTCCTCCGCCGATTTCGAATCTGATCAGTTTTCTTGTTATTGGAGCAGGCGGGGATGCAACTGAAATTCTACGATTTTACGACCTCCACGTCGTGGTCTTGCCCGCCGTTTTGCTTGTCCTTCTGGCTTTGAAAATGTACATGCTTGAAGCGAATGGAATCTCAGAGCCGGTTACGGGAAAAGAGATAACTCCAGAAAAGAAGAAACTGATTCCAATATTTCCAGACGTGTCACTCTACCTGCTAGAGCTAGCTGCTATCTTCGGATCGGGAATGCTTTTGATTGCCGCAGCTTTCCCACTTAACTTACCACCGCAGTTCACACCACAACTTGCCGCACAATCAACTCCCCAGCCCGATTGGTATTTCCTTTGGATCTATCAGATCCTCAAGATTTCGGTATTTGAAGGTGCAGGTTTGCCTATAGCCTTGACGTTGGTTACTCTCATTTTCGTCATCCTCGTCCTTCTACCTTTCATAGACCGAGGTCCCGATAAGAGGATAGCAAAGAGACCTCTTTTTGTTACCCTTGGAATTATCTTCGTCGCAGAGGTCGCCGCTCTTGCTTATTGGGGTCTGATCACTCCAGGCCAGATCATACCAGTAGAGCAGGCAGTACTAGTCCTCGGCGGGCTCGCATTGGTGATTGCTGTAGTTTCGCTCGGCTTGTTCAGATTGATCTCGTCAAGGGCAAACAAACGTTTGCCAACAGTGCAAGGACCAAAAATCATGAGAGCGGCAGAAATATGGAATGGGGTAGCGTTCACGATTTGCGCTGCATTCGGCGCTCTGACGATTGGCGGTACTATCAACTCAGCTGTCGCGCTTTTACTGAATGGTTTCGATCAGGCTAATGTCATCAACTTTCTCTCTTCCTTAGCGTTCCTCTCCGTATGTGTGGTTGGAACCACTTACCTGATTTATCGTTCGGACCTGAGAACCGGAATGATCAAGAGAAGAGTGCGTGCTTTCGAAGTTGGATGGAAAGTTAGTATGGAGGATGACTAGAGAGACCGTGGTTCCGGCACGACGAGTCGTAATTCTGCTACTTTTGCTACAAGCGGTCACAACTTTGTTTCTTTGGACATTGGATGCCCTAAATGAAATCAGTGAGGGTGTTTTCGCTCTATTTCTCGCAGCAGACCTGGTCGCGTTTGCCATGATATCATATCTCTATCGTCACGAAAGGGAAGACGTGAACCCGAGCCGGACTTGGATTGCTGTCGGTGGGGCGCTCATAGTGGTATTGCTAATCACGAGCCTTATGCTAACTTAGTTGATTTGACTGTTTCCAACGTAGAGGTTGGTGCCCTGTACTAATACTGAGTACTCGGGCAGAGGTATAGGAGGAGGACCACCTTCGACATTTCCATTGCTTGCACTGAAAGTTCCATCGTGGCAGGGGCAGTAAATAACCGAATTTTGATACTGCACGGTGCAGGGTCTGTGCGTGCATGTAGCACTAAACGCCTTCCATTGACCTCCGATGCTCACAAGTAATGAACTGCCAAAGGTCGGATGTGAAAAATACGCATATGTTTTTCCTGATAGCTGGCTGAGCGAGGCAATCAGCGAATAACCACTAGGAACCGCTACAGAGCTAGATTGTGAGGTTCCATTGGCGACGGTGCTGCCCTGAATACTCGTGGATTGCTGAATTGTAGCTTGAACAAGTTCGGAATTTTGACTTTTCTGAACAAGGCTGCCTAACTCAAGTAAGCCGGCCGCGGCGGTACCTACCAAAGCAGCAGTGACAACAAAACTACGAATGAACTCTCTTCGGTTCATTACTTTGCAACAAGCCTCCGAGGACGCTCCGGGAGTGTGATTTCTTTCAGGATCTTCTTTGCATGACCCCAGGCTCTTTGAGAGACGAGAATTGAGGTAATTCCCAAAATTATCAAACCAAGATAAAGGGGAATGTTAGACCCGGAACTTACGGCGTGTATAACCATCATCGAAATCGCTGCAAATGAAAGCGAGCCGTGATAGAATAAGCTGTCCCGGTACCTTTCCAGGAAAGCGGTTCCGGTGAGCCACACAACCACCGCCTCGGCGGTTGCAGCATAACCGAGAATGACGGCTAGAGTAATAGGATACGAAACAAAATAAGCCACATGCAAAACCAAGAACAGGCCGCCCAGTGCAGAAAAAGTGATGTGAATTTTTCTAAGCAAGTTTAGATTTCTGGTATGCTTGAGTACCTGCTTTCGCAACAAAATGAATATTGCTGTGAAACCAATGAAAAACAGCGCGAGGAGACCAAAAATATCTCCTAATAGAAAATCCATGGCAGAACCTAGCTATTGTTTAACAAAACGCCCTAACTATCTTTCAAACAAATATTTCGACGAGTAAGAATCCACACCGCTGAAACCATGAACTTGAAAGTAAGATAAGAAATTTGTAACACCCGCACGAATTGGTGCAACCATGGCGTTCGATCCATCTGTATTCGCAGAGGGTGTTGTATTTAATTGAGGTCCGGAAATCGGGGTCGCTCCTGAGGATCTCACGCTAAAGGGATTCACTAGAAGTATCACGACCGCAAAAGCAAGAATTGTACAGAGTAGTACGATTGAGAGCGGAGTAAGCCTGTTTTTCATACCCTCTTCCAGAGACTCCCGCGACGAGGTCACAACCCACCTTGTTAGTATATTACGCGTTTCCGAAATTCATCCGAAATCGTTTCAGATCTAAACGCCGAAATCCGGCTTGCTCTCTTTTATACAACCATTTGAGTATCCTTTGATTTTCTCGATTTTGATTTTTGTACTACAACAACATTTAGTCCTGGTGAGATCCCTAGGAACCTCGTGATTTATTATACGAAATCCCAGAGCAGTTTGCTCAGAAAACAGTTATCTTACCTTGTTTTGATTGAATAAATCTGTCAGGGCGAGATCACGTCAACTCAAGTCAACACGAAAGACCAGGTGCTTCTTTATATTAGAAATCACCCCGGCACACATCTCAGGCAGATCAAGAGGGATCTCGATATTTCCATGGGAGTTACGCAATATCATTTGAGTTCCCTTGAAAGATCCCAGCAGATAATAGCTCGCAGAGGAGGGCTTTACAAGAGGTTCTATCTTGCGCTTGCTTTTGGCGAGCACCAACAAGAGATCCTAGATGTACTTTCTCAGGAAACCGAACGTGATTTGATGCTTTTCCTAATTCAAAAGCCGTGGGCGACTCAAAAAGATCTATCGGAGTACGCCAGAATATCTCCGGGGACAATTAATTGGCATATGAAAAGATTGATTGCAGCAAAGTTGGTTTCAACGAAGCGCGCGGGCCAGTTTGTTATGTATTCGATTACCGTGGATTCAGATGAAATCATTACTTTGCTGCGTAGTTATCATCCGAGCACCTGGGAAAAGTGGGCTGATAGGATTGCAAACGTTGTCAATGAGCTGTCAAATATCGAACCAGAAGGGGAGGAGAAATCATGATCGACTCGGGATCAATTTCAGGAATTGCTTTGAATCTGTTCTCAAACTTGGACATTGAAGGGGGCGCTGAACTTGCCCTAGATCTTGTGTCCGGAGTCTTTGCCTTCGTTTTGTTTGCAATAACGCTTTTCGCCTGGAGATTTCGGGGAAAACAACCCAGTCTCCTAATAGTTGCATTAGGTTTTCTTGCGTTCTTCTCGAAACAGCTCATTCAGATTCTACCATTAAATGATTGGCACAGCGACCTGTTCAAATCAGGAATGGATTTTCTAACATTAGGCTTGTTTTTCATTGCTCTGGTTGTTAGACCGCAGCGCCGTGACAGAATTCCTGCGAGAGAGCCATCGACCGCCTAGCTCTTTTAGGATCTTCATATTTCTCTCATTGAGATGGCCTAAACACACGGTCCCGATCCAACTACTTTTTCGGGAAATATGTTGCCGTTGGAATCGATGCGCAACTGAATCGAAGGTAACTTTGTCTGCGCCGGCCCTCTCAGCACATTTCCGTTCAAATCGAACACGGAACCGTGACAGGGACAAAATAGGTCTCCATTCCCCGACTCGTACTGGCACACACAGCAAACGTGAGTACAAAGAAGGCTTATCGCGCTCACAGAACCGTCGCTCTTCTTCATTAGCATGTTTGTATACCCTTGCGATGGATAATCAAAGTATTCAGGCACTCCGATCTGCAGCGAGTTAACGTTTGCAACAGCCCCTGATGGACCGGTGGATGTCGCACCTGAGGTTTGCGTATTACTTGGAGAATTACCTGAATCTTGTGAAGGACTTAGAGCGGTCCAGACTCCAAGCGCTGCTGCGACAACGAGAAGCGCGCCAATTGTACCGCCTATTTGTAGAAAGTCTCTCCTAGAATTCTTCATACCCATCTCAAAGTAACTATTCGCCTTTCTCTGCGAGATCAGACCCGAGACCGCTCTCGCCGAGTTTGCAAAGACAACGATAACGAGCTGTGTTGCAAGGAGCGCATCAAAAGGCCACAATCCGAAAAGATAAATTGCAAAGGCAGAGGCAGAAAGATGATACTGTGGGGCAGTTGCGATATCGGCAATTTGGAGGATAAACGTCAAAATAGCCCAACCGATGGTAGGCAAGATCACTCGCCTCTCAGAAAGTATGTTTGCGATCCCTAAGATTACATCAATAACGCATATTGCAACTAGTCCGTACGCGTGAGAGACGGCAAGTAACCAGAGAGATTTGTCAGTAGCAAGGAGATAGGCCCCAAGCGCTGCCGAGCCGAATAAGGCAATTCCGATCACAAGCTGTAATCGTGATAATCGTCGATTTACTTCCGCCTTCGATACTTTTGTTTTAGCCGTTGCTCCTTTCTGCGAAGAGGAATCCGAATCTCTTTTGCTCAAGCTTTTCACTTTGAATCAGACCATATACCATATTGGACAACTGATGGCCAAATGCAGTTCAAGGACCTTAACTGCCAGAGTACATGAGCGGATGTGGTTTTCATCGTCATATATCGCTTATAGTACACACTTGAAAGAGAAAAGGGATCGCTCTTCCATCGAATCAAACTCAGGAGGCAAATTGACTCATCGGAGGGGAACGAAAGGACGGTTCAGCATGCCGGAGGAAACCAATAAACTCGAATTCAAAAAGCATGGTGAACCCTAAAATATGACGTATGGCATATTTGTCTCAAACGCATGGCCAGTCTTCTCACGATAGTTCTGTTTTCGACGGTGATGGGGCTGTCGATATTTCTTGCAATGCCCGTCGTTCTTCGGAGAGAAACCGGTGTCCTGAAGACTAAGTTTCTGAATGCGATCGCGATTGGTATCTTGATCTTTCTGATTGGGGACATCTTCTCGAATGTATCGCCCGACCTCTATAACGGCAGCTATTTTGGTTACGGATCCTCGCTGCCGGCAGACGTGACATTTGCTATTGCATTCGGGTCGGGATTTCTAATCTTGTTTTTCTTGGGAAACCGAACTAGTTCAGGGCTAACCGCATCTCATTTGGCTCTGATCATAGCGTTTGGAATGGGGTTCCAAAACTTGACTGAAGGCCTCGTTTTCGGTTCGCTGGGGGTTACAGCTGGTTTGTCGGGTGCCGCTCTAGTGGTTTTGGTTGGTTTCATACTCCAAAATGTCACAGAGGGTTTTCCGATTGCATCTCCGTTCTTAGGGCGTACTGAAGGGAAATTCAGACAACTCGTGATTCTATTCTTGATTGGTGGATTGCCCACAATATTCGGAGGAGCTATAGGTTATTTCTACAATGGATCAATTCTCGATGTAGCTTTCGATGGTGCAGCAATCGGAGCAATACTTTACGCCCTACTCCCAATGCTCCGAATGCTCTTCCGGGAGACTGACAGAATATACTTGAGGGTAGGATATCTTGGCATTTTTCTTGGGTTCCTGATTGGTTTTCTAGTCAACTTGATCTAGATTAGGAATGTACTCTTTTGATGAACCGATGAGTGCCGACGAGGGGCGACTGGTTCTTGAGTTGGATGATTGTCTTCTCTACATAAATACTAAATGAAAGTCCATTATTCAGATGTTGGAGGAATTTGGATGACGCGCGTCAGTCGGAGGTTAACATCGGCGAGGTCAGGAGTTGTTTACGAAATGAACATGCCGGAAGATTTGAAAGCACTTCTCGGATTCAATGCTTGAAGGGAGTTATAGGAATATGTCTGAACTTGAAATTGCAATCAACGATCCAGTTTCGAAATTTATCCAGAAACCAATTTTGCTTCCCGCAAATGATTCCGTGGAGGACGCTGCAAAGCTCATGCTGGACCGAAAGATTGGCGAGGTCATTGTGACCCTGAACAATGAGGCTGTGGGCATTGTTACTGAATGGGATATTATATCTCGGGTCGTCGCCCAGGGAAAAGATCCCGGGAAAACAACACTCCAGGAGGTAATGTCTGCACCTGTTCTTTCTGTTACACCAAGTTTGAAGGCTGGGGAAGCAATCAAACTGATGTCCCGCAACAAACACAGAAGACTGTTGGTAAAGGAAGGAAGCAAATTGCTTGGGGTGATAACTTTGAGCCAGGTTGTCGGGAGCTCGCGAGAAAACACAATCACTCTTCCGCTCTTGGAGCCAGCTTCAGGATCGCGCTGTCCTTACTGCGGATCGATTTTGAGAGACCGAGATGAATTATCGTCCCACATCGATAGAGTTCACGTTCGCGAAGAGATTCTGAGAGGTGCTCACGGACCTAATCCTTGATCTGGCTAGTGCAACAGCGACCTAGTTCAAAGGATCATTTTACGGTTGTTCTAACACAATCTTATTACTTCGAGAACGGTTACGCTCTTAGTGAGTACATCCAAATGTCTAACGAAACAACGCAGCTATTGCCGCTGAAAAAAGTTCTGGTTGCAACCGACGGTTCAAAGAACGCAGACAGAGCGGTTGAAGCATCAGTTCAGATAGCAAAAGAGTTCAATGCTGAACTTATCGTGTTGAGCGTTGTCATGGATTTGATACCTCCCGTCTATTCACCCATTGGCGTCGACGTACCCGTTATCGATTATAGTGCTTATCTGACAAGAGCCGAAGACGATGCGAAAAAGATTGCCGCGGACGCCGCAATAAAGGGGGAAAAGGAATCTGTTAAGGCTAGGTCAGTTGTCATGAGAAGCGTAACGTCGATTGCGGAGGCAATTCTTGCCGAAGCTTCGAAAGAGAATGTGAATGTGATAGTGGTCGGAACAAGAGGCCTCGGCGGATTTAAGAAGTTGTTACTAGGTAGCGTTTCGAGTGCTGTCATAGATCATTCTCTATGCTCTGTTCTGGTGGTTAGGTAGCGCCAAAAAATTCCAAACTTTGACCTGTTCAGATTCAGGCAAATTTGGTATTTGGAGCTACTATTGAATTGCTAAATCTATTCTGTTAGATCGGATTTCCTGATAGTCTTATCTCGCCCTTTCTCGTGGTCAGGTTTTCTGTCGTGTTTCCCCGCGATTCTCTTTACCCAAGAATCGATTTCAGCAAATATCTTTGATAGATCATATCCAGAGGCCTTATAGCTCTCATGCCACTCCAAAGCATCGATAAACACTTGGACTTGATGTAGCATCGTATTCGAATTTACTTGTTTATTTTTGATGATTGCTCGCGCCTCTGTAACGGTGGGATCCATTGTCTGGAGCAATTTTACCGTGCCGGTAAATTTGGCTGATACTAGCTCGGCCTCCATTGGATTCTCAGGCAGACCGACAATTGAGGCTGGGATATTGGAATCTTTTTCTTGAATAGGAAGCAGCTTGAGAAAGTCCCTGAAAGTTACTATTCCGCTCACAATTCCATTCTCGATAAGAACAGAATAGTTAGTCGATTTGTCAAGCATGTTTGCAATAACTTTCGCAGGGGAATCCTTCGTATCATTTACCGTAGTTTCAACGGGTGCAAGACTCGAAGCCGGATTTCCGTATCGGCCGCCATTGTCAGTGCCGCCCTTGGAATCTCTATCTGGCGAATCTGTCAGATAACTGAAGACAACGGCATCAGAAGTTATGACGCTGTCCAATTTCGCGTTCTTCAGTATGGGAATCTGATCTATTCTCCTTCTCATCATGAGACTTCTTGCCTTTCCGATCTCGTCTTCATATTGGAGACATATTGGATCCGGGGTCATGATCTTCTCGACTGAGCCGATGGTCATGTTCATTTCTTTCATTCTTCTGGTAATGGCTGGTGAGGTTATTTTCCCGACCAACTTACCTTTCTCGAAAACAGGGAGCGCTCTGATCTTATTCTCAAACATCAATCGAGCTGCGTAAAGCACTGAATCGCCGGAATTCAGCCTGGGGACTGCAAGCATTACTTTGGAGACCTTCGTCGCGACAATGTCTTCAGCATCCAGAAGTTCCCGGAACGTGACAATACTCGTTCGATCATTGTCTTCAACGAATGCTTCGAAGGCCTTGGACTTTTTCAATGCGCCGATCAACTTGGACACCGACTCATAGGATGAGACTGTGGTGGCAGGTTCTACGAAATCAGAAACGGACAGAGATTCAAAGTGGACGGACAAAAAAATCAAAAGCAGATTGCCATGGCCTGCTATTTAAGAAGCAAGGAAAAATTGGGCAGTGTAAAGAGGTGTATCCCCTTCCGGATAGAGATATTTGGGAAGAGACTTTCTCCCGATTATTGATTTCATGAGAATACCGGCATGCTAGTCTGGTTAGAGCACAATTGGTTTCGATTTTACGCGGGAGGAACCCCGAGACGAATTTACCGACCTGTATTCTTTTTCTTGAAGTTGGGGCTGCCGAAAACTTTGATGAATCTAGCAATAACCAAAAAACACAAACAACCCTAAGTGATCTAGACCGTGATAGCCTACTTTCTAGGGAGTTCGCGTTCCTAGTTCTCAACTTTGAGAATCGGGCTATTGCTTAATACTTTGTTCAAAATGGTAAGGGTGCAAAGTTTTCTCAATGTCGGGAAAAACAAATGAGGATAACAGGTCAGCAAGTCCGGGACGCTCTAATTAGGGCGCTTGCCGACGACTATTCGAGAAAGATTCTCTTGAGCACATTAGACAAAGCAAGATCCGTCGAGGAGCTGAGCCATTCGCTATTGATTCCAATAAGTACGGCTTATCGACGGGTAAACGAGATGAAGGATGTCGGACTGCTCACCGTAGAAAAGACGATCATTACCGACGAGGGTAAGAAATTCGAACTATACAGAAGTTCTTTCAAGGGAATAAACTTGCAGCTTGAAAAGGGCGATCTAGTCGTGGACGTCGAGCTGAATGAAGATGTTGCTACCAGGCTATCTCGGCTATGGGCATCTCTTAGGTCGTGAGAATTATGGAATTTACTCTTGATATTCTCAGAGTGTTTCAAATTGCAATATTAATTCTGGGCGCGGTTGTTGTATACTACTCCCAGAAAGGGTACAGAAAAACTAGGAGCAAATCCTTGCTCTTCCTCGCGCTGGGTTTCACCTTTGTCACCATAGGAGCCGCCCTAGCAGGTTTGTTTTTCGAATTTTTCAATTTCGACTTGACCGTAGTAGAGACCATAGAAGCTGCCGCTGAAGTAATAGGATTCTCTTTGATAGTCTACTCGATTGTTGGATCGAAGGACTGAATCAAAAAGACCCAATCCTTTTTGTAATAGCCTTAAAACCGACCCCCCTAGCGCAACCCCACGCGCGTGCGTGAAATCGTAATCCGATGAGTTCCACTAAGAGCCCTCAGTTGAACTATTTGTATTATACAAGCTAGCTTGTATTGTACATATTTCTTGCATTGCTTTATTATTCCATTTTCGGTGCGATCGCGCAGTGGCGCACTTTTCTGTAAAGCAGAGCTTGAAACGAGCTCTGTTTGCAGTTGGAAGGCGATTGCAAGTTTCAAGCCCTGCGAATCTTGCCCGGTACACTAGATGAAAAAATTACTTTTCCATTCTATATTAGCGAGGTACAGAAAGATCGGTCCAGCCTTCTAGACCTCTATTCGTGAGTCAGGGCTTTACTAAAGGCAGTTTTGTTTTTATCAACAGGAATACAGTATTCAATCAGAAAATGAAGAGAAGCGATTCCGACTCTGGGAAATCTTTCAAAGAGAACCTCTTTGTCTACGTCGACGGCCGGCTGATGCCTAAATCCATGGCAACGGTGTCCGTTTTCGATCACGGTCTCCTTTACGGCGACGGTGTGTTCGAGGGGATTCGAGCCTACAACGGGGTCGTCTTCAAGCTGAAAGAGCATATCGAACGATTATATGAGTCCGCAAATTACATCCGGCTAGTAATTCCAATTGAAAAAAATGCAATGATGAATGCGGTTTTAGAGACGCTACGGAAAAATAACCTCAAAGATGCCTACATCAGGCTGCTTGTTACGCGAGGCGTTGGAGACCTGGGTCTGAATCCGACGATCTGCAAACAGCCTTCAATTGTTGTCATAACAGAACCAACTTCGCCGTCCAAGGATCCGAGAACCGATGCTATCGGGAAGGCTACGGTGATTTCCTCTATTCGTCGCGATCCGGTTGACGCGACATCGCACGAGGTAAAGTCTCTGAACTACATGAACAGCATACTTGCCCGGTGGGAAGCGATAGAGGCCGGTGTCGACGAGGCAATAATGCTCGATACTCGGGGATTTGTCTCCGAAGCGACGGCAGAAAACGTGTTCATCGTTCGTAAAGGACTGATCGCCACTCCATCTACAAGTTCTGCAATTCTACACGGCGTAACGAGGCAGAAAGTAATTGAAATAGCAGCCGATTTAGGCTACGAAGTCAGCGAGAGGGAGATCACTCCTTTCGAATTGATCAACGCTGACGAGGTCTTTCTAACGGGAACTCTAGCCGAGATAGTCCCTGTAATTCGGGTAAACGGAAGAGTGATCGGCTCGGGAAAGGTCGGGCAAGTTACTGCGAGAATCTACGGCGAATTTGTAAAAGTAAGAAGCAACCAGAGCGAAGGTACGATAATTTTCTCCAGAGTTCAGAGCGCCGAGATAAAAACCAGAAAGAACTGATCCGATTCCATCGAATCGTCGCTGACACGCGATTCTCACGAAAGCTCGGTGTTAACGCCAAGATTCCATGCACAATACGTATATACCGATCACCTTCAAGATCTTGAGATATCCGTTTTCTACCGTAGGGTATCTTACCGAAGAGAGCGTATTTTATCGTGGTTAAGAAAAATAAGAAAGATGAAATTTTAGAGGGCGAAGTAAAAGTAACAGACCACGTGCTTGTTCCAAAGCACGAGATTCTCTCAGAAGAAGAAAAGAAAGAGATTCTAACTAGTTTTAACGCGACGGAAGAGCAATTTCCATTTCTTTTCTTGAACGATCCGGTTGTTAGGGAAATCGGAGCGAAACCTGGCGATATGGTACGGATCAGCCGGATAAGTGATACCGCGGGAGAAACTACGTACTACAGATTTGTTGTAGAATCGGTGTAATAGTAAAAAAATGCAAAAAGAAATTACAAGTTATGACGCCTGGCCAGTGCTCCAGGATATTTTGAATCGTGAAGGCGTAGCAAGGCAGCATCTGAACTCGTACAATGAGTTCATCCAGCGTGGGCTGCAGAGCATCGTGGATGAAATTGGCTCGATAGACATCGAGACTGTAGGTACGCCCTACAAGGTAAAGTTTGGCAAGGTAAAGCTGAAACTGCCGCGCGTTGTGGAGATTGATGGCTCGGTCAGCAATATTCTTCCTCTCGAAGCAAGGTTGAGGAACCTTTCGTATGCTTCGCCGATTTTCATCGACATGACCGTTGAGGAAGATGGCATCGTAAGAGAATCTCAGGAGCAGCACATCGGCGACCTGCCGGTCATGGTAAAGTCAGACAGGTGCATGCTTGCAACGATGAACCCTCAGCAGCTCGTGGAGGTTGGCGAAGATCCGAAAGATCCCGGAGGTTACTTCATCATCAACGGTTCAGAAAGAGTAATCGTTGGATTAGAAGATCTATCTCCGAACAAGATCCTCGTTGATGTCGATAAAGTCGGAGGACTTACAAATTACAAGGCAAAAGTTTACTCTTCGATTGTGGGTTACAGGGCAAAGCTTGAGCTGACTCTAAAACAGGATGAATCTATCAGCGTAAAACTTCCAAGTTCGCCGGTCGATCTCCCCCTAATCATTGTTATGCGGGCGCTCGGACTGGAGACCGACAAAGAAATTGCAGACGCCATTTCCCTAAAGCCGGAAATTCAGGACCGCCTCGAAGTCTCGTTTGAAAAAGCATCCGAAGCAAAGACTCCGAAAGACGCTTTGATGTACATCGGCAACCGCGTCGCACACGGCATGCTTGATGAGTTCAGGCTGAGGCGTGCAGAGTCTGTTCTCGATTGGGGTCTTTTGCCGCACTTGGGCAAGACAAGGGACGACAGGTACGACAAGGCAATCTTTCTCGGGGAAGCAGTTTGCAAGCTCGCCGAGCTCAGAATTGGGTTACTAGATTCAGATGACAAAGACCACTACGGTAACAAGGTAATCAAATTTGCAGGGCAGATGATTGCGGATCTATTCAGGACCGCATTCAGAAACCTCGCGCGAGACATGAAGTACCAGTTAGAGCGTACCGGGCAAAGGCGCGGGTTGAACGTCGTCGGAGCCGCTATCAGACCGGGAATTATTACAGACAAACTGAACAATGCAATTGCGACCGGGAATTGGGGCAGAGGCAAGGTCGGTGTAACCCAGCTTCTCGATCGCACTAACTATCTCTCAACTCTATCTCACCTTCGAAGAATTCAGTCGCCCCTTTCAAGGAGCCAGCCAAACTTTGAAGCGAGAGACCTCCACGCTACTCACTTTGGCAGAATTTGCCCCAGCGAGACACCAGAAGGATCTAACTGCGGTCTGGTCAAAAACTTGGCACTTTCTGCGCTGATATCTGTCAGTGTTCCTTCGGCCCAGGTAGTTGCAAAGCTATACGATCTAGGCGTCAAGCCGTTCAAGGAAGCAGACGAAAAGATCAAGATGGATGGTTGCAGGGTTTTCGTCGAGGGCAGATTCGTCGGTTTCGTTAGAGACGGCGAGCTGCTCGCAAGGTCATTCAGAAAGCTCAGGCGCGAAGGTCAGATACACCCGCACGCTGGAATAGCATACTTCCCGGCGATCAAGAACGGTGGAATAAACAGAATTTTCATATCCACAAACTCGGGCAGGGTTCTTCGCCCGCTGATTATCTGCGAAGGCGGCCGCCCACTTTTAGCTCCTGAAATGATCAAGAGGATCGAAGCGGGTCAGCTCAACTGGCGAGATCTCGTTCAGATGGGCGTCATTGAACTGATTGACGCAAACGAGGAAGAGAACTCTCTGATTGCGATCGACTTTCCGCACCTCGCTGAGAGAAATACCCATCTTGAAATGTACCCCTCTTCGATTCTGGGAATTGCAGCCTCAATCATCCCATATCCAGAGCACAACCAGTCTCCGAGAAATACATACGAATCTGCGATGGCGAAGCAATCACTAGGCTTCCCGACTCCAACCTATCCATTCAGTACTTACGTCAGGGAGCACCTGCTAGTACATCCTCAACCACCTCTTGTCAAGACAAAGTCTACTTCACTTCTGAGCTTAGACGAGAGGCCGACCGGGCAGAATGCAGTTGTGGCAGTTCTATCGTTTGAGGGCTACAACATCGAAGACGCAATCATTTTCAACAAATCAGCCATTGACCGAGGATTTGCAAGATCGATCTTTTACAGGCTGTACGAGGCAGAAGCAAAGCAATACCTCGGCGGAATGAAAGACACGTTTGAGGTGCCGAGGGCAGATGCAAACATCCGCGGATACCGTGGAGAGAAATATTACCGACTTATCGAGTCAGACGGTGTAGTTATGCACGAAGCACAGGTGACCGGTGGCGATGTGATCATCGGACGGACGAGCCCGCCAAGGTTTATGGAAGAGTACAAAGAGTTCGAGGTCAAAGGTCCTTACAGAAGGGACACCTCCATCGGAGTTAGGGCGAGCGAGAACGGTGTTGTCGATGCAGTCTTCCTCACTGAAAATGAAGAAGGCGGGAAGATGTACAAGGTTCGCGTCAGAGACATGCGCATTCCGGAGATTGGCGACAAATTCGCGTCTAGACACGGACAGAAAGGGGTCATCGGCCTCGTCGTAAACCAGGAAGACATGCCTTACACCGAAGACGGAGTCGTTCCTGATGTTATCATCAACCCCCATGCATTTCCGTCGCGTATGACCGCGGGTCAGTTCATCGAGTCACTTGCTGGAAAGGCAGCCGCTTTGAGAGGAAGACCGGTAGACGGAACTGCATTCACCGGCGAAACTGCCGCTTCACTTGAAGAAACCTTGAGGAACAACGGCTTTGCAGGGACAGGTAGAGAAGTAATGTACGATGGCAGGACCGGCAAGAAATTTGCGGCGGACGTGTACCTCGGTGTCGTGTTCTACCAGAAGCTTCACCACATGGTCGCTGACAAGATTCACGCGCGAGCTCGCGGACAGGTCCAGATGCTGACAAAGCAACCAACCGAGGGAAGGGCAAGGGGAGGAGGTCTCAGGTTCGGAGAAATGGAACGAGACTGTCTGATTGCCTACGGAGCATCCATGGTTCTGAAAGATCGTCTTCTTGACGAGGCGGACAGGACCGAAGTTCACGTTTGCGAAAAATGTGGATTAATCGCGTACTTTGATGCAAAGCAACGGAAGTACGTTTGCAGGGTCGACGGAGACACGGCGCGAATCTCGACAGTGGTTATCGCGTACGCATTCAAACTATTGCTGCAAGAGATGATGAGTCTCAACATTGCACCCCGATTGCAGCTCAAGGACAAAGTCTGAGATAGAAAAAAAGAGATAAGAAAAATGTCATTAGAAGAATCGATAAAGGCAGTCGGCGGGATCAGATTTGCGTTCCTGTCCCCGAGTGAAATAAGAAAGTACAGTGTTGCTGAAATCACAGCGCCGGAAACTTACGACGAAGACGGCATGCCGGTGCAGGGAGGATTGATGGATAACCGTCTCGGAACTCTTGAGCCGGGGCAAAAATGCGCAACTTGTGGTAACACCGCTCCCAAATGTCCTGGACACTTCGGACACGTCGAGCTTGCAGAACCAGTGATCCACATCGCGTTCGTTGATGAAGTACACAAGCTCCTCATTTCCACCTGCAGAGCATGCGGAAGACTTCGCTTGTCGGAAGAAGACATCGCCGAGTACCGCAAGAGATTGGACGAAAGATCTTCTTCGTCTCCAATGCTCATCGAGATTATCTCAAGAGAAATCCTAGCCAAGGTGAAAAAAGCAAAGGAATGTTTCCACTGCGGACGCGGACAATACGAAATCGAATTCACAAAACCAACAGTATTCCACGAGATCACTGAAACCGGAGGAGCAACCAGACTTCTGCCAGTTGCTATTAGAGAAAGACTGGAGAGGATCACTAGTGACGACCTAAAACTCCTGGGCTATGATCCTACAAGCGCTCGGCCTGAATGGCTCATTCTACAGGTACTTCCGGTTCCGCCGGTAGCTGTCAGACCGTCAATTACACTCGAATCTGGAATCAGATCGGAAGATGACCTTACACACAAGATCGTAGACATTCTCAGGGTAAATCAGAGGGTGCGAGAAAGCAAAGAATCGGGAACTCCGCCGCTAATTGTCCAAGACCTTGTTGACCTATTACAGTACCACGTGACGACATACTTTGACAACGAAGTTTCGGGCATTCCACAGGCTCATCACAGAAGCGGACGTCCTTTGAAGACGATCAGCCAGAGGCTAAAAGGAAAAGAAGGAAGGTTCAGAGGCAGTCTATCCGGGAAAAGAGTTGACTTTTCCAGCCGAACTGTAATCTCGCCGGATCCTTCACTGGATATTTCTGAGGTGGGGATACCATTCGAAGTTGCCCGCAAACTGACCATTCCTGAGAAAACGTCTCCATGGAACGCCGAATTTCTGAAGAAGCTGATTTTGAACGGACCGTTCAGACATCCAGGGGCCAATTACATTATCCGGCCGGACGGAATAAAGATCAGGCTGGATTACGTCACAGATCTCCAGATGCACGCAGATTCTCTTGCTCCCGGCTTTATCGTGGAGAGACATTTGATCGACGGGGACATTGTCATATTCAACAGGCAGCCATCACTTCACAGGATGTCAGTTATGGCACACTACGTGAAAGTACTGCCGTATAGGACATTCCGACTTCACCCAGCAGTATGTCCTCCGTACAACTCCGACTTTGACGGCGACGAAATGAATCTCCACGTACCTCAAAGTGAGGAAGCGCGGTCGGAAGCTCTCACTTTAATGAGAGTCCAAGATCAGATTCTATCTCCAAGGTATGGCGGTCCGATCATTGGAGGCATTAGGGACTTTCTCACGGTCGCGTATCTTTTGACGAAAGAAGGGACATATCTCGGGAAAGAAGAGTTCACAAATCTTGCTGTCGCGGGAGGGTATCCTCCGAAGTCAGACCTTCCAAAGCCGGAAAAGACAGATCCTGTGCCACTATACTCAGGAAAGCAGCTCTTCTCGCTGTTTTTGCCGAAGGACTTTAACTACGTCCTCGTTTCGAAATGGGAAAAGAGCTCTAGGGGAGCTGGGAAAGACGTTGTAATCAAAAACGGTGTCCTTCTTAGCGGGGTTATTGACCGAGCCGCGATTGGTGCTGAGGAATCCGATTCAATCCTCCATAGAATTGCAAAAGACTACGGAACTGACGAAGCGCGAAACTTTCTCAATTCTATTTTGAGAGTGCTCAAAGCATTCATTACTCGCTCCGGCTTCAGCTACGGATTCGATGAACTCGAACTACCGGAAGAAGCACGAAACAAGATCTCGGAAACTCTAGACGACTCGTACGCAAGAGTGGCTGAGCTAAATACTCAGTACGAAAACGGGACCTTACCTGAAACTAGAGGACTCTCACCCGAGAATGCTCTGGAATTCTATGTTGCAAACGAGCTATCGAGGGCCAGAGAAAAAGCGGGCAGGATTGCAGACAAGTCTTTCTCGCCGACGAACGCTGGGATCATCATGGCTCGAACTGGGGCAAGAGGATCAACCCTCAATCTGGGTCAAATGACAGCAGCTCTAGGACAGCAGTCAGTTAGAGGCAAGAGAATCGAAAAGGGATACTTGAGCCGGGCACTGCCTCACTTTCCGAATCACGACCCGAGTCCAAACGCAAGGGGATTTGTCAGATCAAATTATCGCGACGGGTTGAACCCAATAGAGTTCTTCTTCCACGCTATGGGAGGACGTGAAGGGCTTGTCGACACGGCGGTCAGAACGCAGCAGAGCGGTTACATGCAGAGACGACTGGTAAACGCACTCGAACATCTAAAGGTCGAGTACGACCTAACTGTCAGAGATCCGAATGGCAACATCATCCAGTTCAAGTACGGCGAAGACGGAATCGACCCAGCTAAAAGTGACCACGGTCGGGCTGTTAACCTTGAACGACTGGTCGATACTGTTGCCCTAAGCTCGGATGCCAACAAGGCAGCTGCAGAAAGTACGATCGAGAGGACTGTAGAGAAATACTCGGCCCATTTGAATCCAAGGTTACGAACGGACCTTCTTGAGGCTCTGCGAGGATCGAAACTCGATCCAAAGTCCGTGGAGAAAGTTTGCGAAAGAGTCGCAGAACTCGTGAAGAAAGGGACAGTCGAGCCTGGAGAAGCTTCGGGAATTGTCGCGGCACAATCAATTGGTGAACCTGGAACTCAGATGACACTCAGGACATTCCACTTTGCGGGTGTCAAGGAAAGGGACGTTACACTCGGTCTACCCCGTCTGATAGAACTAGTCGACGCAAGAAAACAGCCGGCAACTCCATCCATGGACGTATTTCTGGACGAGGAAACCAAAAAGTCAAATGAAAAAGCGATCAAGGTCGCAAACCAGATCAGATTCACAAAGGTTGGAAATGTCATATCGAAATCCGAAGTCGATCCTTCGGGCGAGATCTATCTTTTCGTGAGCCCCGAAAAAATGGAAGAACGACAGGTCGAGCTCTCGGACATCACAGCTGCAATTGAATCTCCAAAACGCGAAGTTTCCGTGGATGAAGCAAGCAAGGTGATCACAATCAAGATCGACGTCGACTTTGCATCGCTCCACATTCACAAAAATAAAATCCTCAACCAAAAGGTAAAGGGAATTCCGGGAATCGATCGTGTCACTGTAGTAAAGGAAGGCGAGGAGTGGAAGATTCAAACCTCGGGTTCGAACCTCCAGAAGGTCAGAGCAATCGAGGGAGTCGACAAGTCAAGGACTACGACAAACAACATCTTCGAAATTTACCAGGCTCTTGGAATCGAAGCTGCCAGAGCTGCTTTGGTCAGAGAGATCATTAGCACGCTGGAAGAACAGGGATTGGAAGTCGATATCAGGCACATCTACCTGGTCGCAGACCTTATGACTAGCAAGGGCTTTCTGCAGCAGATCGGACGGCACGGTGTTGCAGGGACAAAGACGAGCGTTCTCGCTAGAGCGGCTTTCGAAATCACTGTCCCGACTCTCGCCGAGGCAGCAGTAAGGGGCGAAACAGAAGATCTCCGGGGAGTCACGGAAAATGTCATAGTGGGTCTTCCGATCCCGGTGGGAACTGGAATGATAGACGTCTTCATGCGAGGAGTGTAGGTGGCGAAGTAAATGCCTGAGCATCTAGATCTCGAAAAGCAGCTAAAGCTCGTTTCAAAGACGGGCACTTACGTGGTTGGTAGAAGAGAAGTCTCAAACTCACTGAAAGGAAGCAAGCTTCTTGTGTGGTCGGCGTCAGCGAACCTCCCGCAGAATATCTTGGACGAAGCGAGAAACCTTTCCGTGCCTGCGATCAAGTTTGCAGGCAACCCGGTTGAACTCGGAAGAGCCTGCGGGATACCCTTCAGAGTCTCTGTAATTGCTCTAAAGTCCACTGGGGACGCGGACCTTACTCCGTTCACAAAATCCTCCGATTACCACTCTGGCGTTATTGTTGCTGAGCCGAAACAGGAACCAAGAATGGAAGCAAAATCAAAGGACGAGACGGAAGCCAAGCCCAAACGGGAAACAAAAAAGAAAGATAGCGAAGAAAAGCCAAAGAAGGCTTCAAAGAAGTCCGCGGCTGGCGACGAAGAAAAGAAGTCACGCAAGAAAGCTGATCCTGAAAAAACTGTCTCAAAGAAGGATGCGGACGAAGAGCCAAAGCAGAAAAAGGTAGCCAAAAAGAAGAAAAAATCCGATGTTGAGGAAGAGGAATAGTACTATTCCTCTGACCGTCTTCAGCTCGCAAGTTCAAGTTCAATGGGATTTCTTCCTGTTAAGAAGACGTGCGCAAACAAGGTTCCATTGTTTCTAAGTTGAACGATAACAGGATCAAACTAACTTCCGAGGAGCTAGGGTTGATGTCCCTCTTCCAGAATATTTCTGGGGCGACAGCGCGGGATTGCGTGATCGACTCCAAAGTAGAGAGGGTTATCTTTGTTGTTAACCGTGGCGAAATGGGTCTTGCGATCGGCAGGTCTGGAGAGACGATCAAGAAAGTTCAGAAGGCCATCGGAAAGCAAATAGAACTCGTGGAGTGGTCTGACGATGCAAAGCAGTTCGTCTTGAACTCGCTCAATCCACAGCTCGTGACCGAGGTTCGGGTCTCCGAAAAGCCGGATGGATCTAAAACCGTAACGGTTGTGGTGGATGAGAAAAAGAAGGGCGCAGTTCTGGGAAAGGGCGGCCGAAATGCCGAGAAAGCAAGGCTTCTTGCACGTAGGTATTTCTCAATTGAGACGATACACATAGTGGCGTCGCAGTAGACTCGCAAATACGTTTTTATAAGATTCAGAGAGTTTAGTTGCTACTTTGAGCAAGTCCAAGTCTCCAAATGGAGAGTTTGCTGCGAGAAAGCAGGCTCAGAAAAGACAGCGACTTCGCTGGTCGGACAAATACTACAAACGACGAATGCTGATGCTTGACAAAAAGGCTGATCCGCTGGAGGGCGCGCCGCAGGCAAGGGGTATTGTATTGGAGAAGATCGGCATAGAGTCTAAGCAGCCAAACTCTGCTATACGAAAATGCGTTAGGGTTCAGCTTGTAAAGAATGGAAAGCAAATTACTGCTTTTCTCCCGGGTGATGGCGCGCTAAATTTCATAGATGAACACGACGAAGTAGGAATCCAGGGAATCGGTGGTTCAACCGGCGGTGCGATGGGAGATATTCCGGGTGTCAGGTTTGAAGTTTACAAAGTTAATGACGTTTCTCTGAATGAATTAGTCTACGGACGAAAGGAAAAACCGCGGAGGTAAATAGCGATTGCCAGAACCAAAGCTCTTGCTTTTTGAAAAATGGGATGTCGCCGGAATCAAGATTAACGACGCCGGCCTGCAAAGGACGATTTCGCTGAAACCTTCTATCGCTGTCACTTCAATGGGAAGACACGAACACAAGAAGTTTGGAAAGCTTGAGGTAAACATCATCGAGCGGCTCGCCAATAACATCATGCACTTTGGAAAAAAATACGCAAAGAATGCAGGACGGATGGGTGGGAAAAAACAGCGGGCGCTGAAGATAGTAGCTTCAGTGTTGGATATCATTTCGCTGAAGACGGGACAGAATCCAATCGAAGTAGTGGTTAGGGCGGTTGAGAATTCATCGCCTAACGAAGATACCACGCGAATAGCATACGGAGGAGTCGTCTATCACGTTGCAGTTGACATTGCTCCCAGCCGGCGGGTTGATCTCGCGTTGAGGTTTATTTCGGAAGGTTTGAGAGAAGCGGCTTTTTCTTCACCTCAGAGCGTTGAAGAGATTCTCGCGGACGAAATTATCAAGGCTGCAAACAACGATACCAACAGCTTTGCAATCAAGAAAAAGAACGAACAAGAACGGATCGCAATGTCGTCGCGTTAGGACAATAAGATTACTTTCGAGAGAATTTTTTCTCTCATCACTTTTTCAAATTCTCAGTGTAAACTGAAAGCGGAAAAGGTTTAAAACATGTTGGCCGCAATTAGGGCCTTATCCAAGGACGAGTATCGAAAATGGCAGAAAAGCCTCACTTGAATCTCATTGTAACGGGACACGTTGACCACGGTAAGTCAACAACTATGGGTCACTTTTTGTTCGATATGGGAGCTGTTGATCAGCGAACCATCGACGAGTTTGCAAAAGAATCTGAAAAGACTGGAAAGGGTGACACTTTCAAGTATGCATGGGTTATGGACAGCCTGAAGGATGAAAGGGAACGAGGAGTCACAATTGACCTTGCATTTCAAAAATTTGAAACTCAAAAGTATAATTTCACTCTGATTGATGCACCAGGCCACCGCGATTTCATAAAGAACATGATTACCGGCGCATCGGAAGCAGACTGCGCAGTAGTCCTTGTCTCTGGTAAACCAGGAGAAACTGAAGTCGGTACGGGATCTGGAGGTCAGACTAGGGAACACGCCTTCCTTCTGAAGACTCTGGGAGTTAACCAGGTCGTTTGTTGCATCAACAAGATGGACGATCCGATCATCGGTTACAAAGAAGCACGTTATACCGAAGTAAAGGGTGAAATGGAAAAGCTGCTAAAGACCGTCGGTTTCAACATTGCCAAGATTCGCTTCATCCCGGTGTCCGGATGGCAGGGTGACAACCTTGTCAAGAAGAGCACGAACATGCCCTGGTACAAGGGTCCAACTCTAAAGGAAGCTCTTGACGAGTTCGAGCCGCCACCGAAACCAACTGAGAAACCTCTGCGAATGCCTCTACAGGACGTTTACTCAATTACTGGTGTAGGTACTGTCCCAGTAGGCAGGATTGAAACCGGTAAAATGAAGATCGGTGATCAGGTCATCGTAATGCCTGAGGGACTGATAGGTGAAGTCAAGACAATCGAGTCGCACCACGTTCAGATGCAAGAGGCAGTCTCTGGCGACAACATTGGTGTCAACTTGAGAGGTATCGGCAAGGGTGAAATAAAGCGTGGTTCTGTTCTAGGTCCTTCTAACAACCCGCCATCAATAGCAAGAGCGTTTAGGGCGCAAATCATCGTCGTCCATCACCCAACTGCAATCGCAGCAGGATACACCCCAGTATTGCATGCTCACACTGCCCAGGTCGCAGCCACTATTACAGAAATCGAATCAAAGATAGATCCTAGGACTGGACAGCCTACTGAAGAAAAACCTAAGTCGATCAAGACCGGCGACTCTGCGATCATCATAATAAAGCCGCTCAGACCCCTATGCATTGAGACCTTCAAAGAATATCCGGAGCTTGGACGCTTCGCGCTAAGAGACATGGGAACAACTATCGCTGCGGGAGTTGTCCGCGAAATCACCGAAAAGGGAACTGCTGAAACGGCAAAAGCTGTCGCCAAAGCTTAGATTTTCTCGAGTTTTTTCTAACTTCTCGAGAAAGTCGACCCCTCCTACTCTTTTTTTGTTGCTAAACAAATTGTGTAGGGTAGGATCTGATTCGATTCGGACTTCGAATCAGGGTTGAGATTAGATGGTCTTGTCCCTAGTCGAAGTCCAGTTCTGGAAGATCGTTACAGAGATCGATTAAGACCCTTAATCTCGGGTACGGATTGTGTTTTCCATAACAAAATCGGGTACACTCTGTTCTCTTTCTTGGCCAAGCATGAATTTCGTCGTTCAAGTAATTGAACAAGGCGGGTAGCCGTTGAACGTACCGTTCAAGTCCGCTGTTTCTAATATGATCGGGGACTTTGTTGAAAACTCAAGTGAACCGAATGTCTACGAAAACCAAAGTAATCGTATCGGGCGCAGTCGCAGCAATAATTGCGATAGCGCTGATCGGCGCAGTCGTGTTCACGCCTGGAATCGTGAACAGGAGTTCATCCTCCACTACGGTAATAGGTGGTTCCAGCAGCGTGAGCACATCAATTCAAGGCTCCAGCAGTTCTTCGAGTTATTCCGCGGGTTCGGGCGGCTCGGGGACTATGGCAGTTTTGATGACTGACCCACCAACTGTACCGACAGGCGTAACAGCAGTATACATCACATACAGCGATGTCCAAGTCCACTTTGCCAACGCGGGCAATCAGACTGGTTGGACTGATCTCGGGGTCTCTGGCAAGATCAATCTGATGAGCATCGTAAACGAGAGCCAGACCATTGCATCGACCAACATCACATCCGGTAAGTTCAACGGAATAAGATTCAATGTAACGTCGGCGGTTGTAACCTTCCAGGGTACAAACTATACAGCGGATCTAGTGTACCAGGAGCACACACTATACGTCTGGATACCGGGCGGAATAGTAGTCTCGAATGGTCAGACCACCGGAGCAATGATTGACCTAGCCCCAACAGTGCTACTTCTCGGGAACACGACGAATCCCACGTTTGCCTTCATTCCAGCGGCAACTGCATACACTCTGCCAGCAAACTCGATCTCAAATCATCCACACGTCGGTGACAGAGATGACTGGAAGAACAAGGACTCGACAGGAGCGTGGTTCCAGACAAGGTTCCAGCTGACGGGAGCTAGTCTAACCCTGAACTCGCTGAGCGTCAGTGTCCTAAATACCGGCAACGCGACCGTGATCTTCCACATGATCGCACTAACTACCACAACCACACCGAGCGGCGGATGGGTACCAAACACTGCAATCGGAGCGATCTCAAAAACTTCAGAGTTCTTCATAATCGCACCAAATGGAACTCTCTATCCACTCGTTTCATCGAACCGCGAGGGAGCTGAGCAGACTCTGGCACTTTCGGGATTTGCACTTGCTCCAGGAGACAGCGCGACATTCAACTTCAACGGAAAAATGCTGATTGGAGCACTAGCTCTGCTGCAGGGACATACGCCAACTCAGAGTATCGCTATTGGACAGAAATACATCGTAACAGTTCTGGGTAGCGGCCAGCACGCTCAGACAGCAGTGTATGCGAGCGCAACAAGCACCACTTCGATATCCTCAACGCTGACCACTAGTAAGAGCACAACAAGTGCACCTACCACAACATCCAGCAGTGCCACAAGCTCTTCAACTACATCATCTCCATCTTCAACCAGCTCGACCTCAACCATCACAAGTACTTCCACTATGACAACCACCAGTACTGCAACCTCCACGAGTACTGCGACATCCACCAGTAGTGCGACATCCACAGGCACTTCTACATCAACTACCACTGCCACTTCGACCAGTCCTTCAACGACGACCTCAAGCGGTACCTCGACAAGTTCGGGTAGCAGTTCGACCACTTCGGGATCGTCAACGACAGGAACATCAACGAGTACAACCACTGCAACATCAACAACTACCTCATCAGCCTAGAAACGAAAAGGCCGGAAACTATAGGATTGCGAACAACAACGCAATCCCTCTTCCTTTCTTTTCTAAACCACAATGCGTAATTTGCAAAGTATCGGATCAATCATTGCACGAGAGCTCTTGAACAACTTCCATCCAGGCATCGCGAACATTCTTCGCGTTGTAACCACCTCCTCCCATCGCAAGAATCTTACCCCCGCAAATTCTATGCGAAAGATCGTGCAATTTTCTAGAGGCGTAGGCGTGAGCTTCCGAACTATAGTTTAGGTGAGTCAGCGGATCTCCTCGAAGACCATCGGCGCCGCATTGAAGGAAAATTATTTCCGGCTCTGATGCTTCTATGAAATTCAGCACTCTTTCGAATCCCTGAAAGAAAGTATCATCTCCCGAACTCGGAGGGAGTGGAATGTTGAGTTTGGTTCCAGCGGCAGCTCCAATCCCAGTCTCCTCAGCCGATCCGGTGCCCGGATAAAGGAACCTTCCGTCTTCATGGATATCTCCAATGATGACCCGAGGATCCTCTTCGAAACCGTAATAGACACCATCACCGTGATGGCCATCTATATCGACATACGCAATTCTAGACATACCATCCGCGAGACTTTTTGCTATTCCAACGGCAGCGTCATTGAAGACACAAAATCCGCCAGCCCTATCTTTCCTGGCGTGGTGAAGCCCGCCAACAGGATTGAAGAAATGGTCGAGTTCCCCCGTGGAGATTTTCTTCAGACCGGCGAGAGTGCTACCAACAGTATACAACGAGGCTTCGTATACTCCGTGAAATGCAGGCGTATCTCCGTAATCGAGAAAACCTTCACCGGATTGGGACTTGTTCCTAACGAAATCCACGTACTCTTGTTTGTGAAATAGAGTCAGATCATTTACAGTACATTGGGTCGGCCGATAGATTTCCACGCCATCTCGCTTGCTCAAGGTATCGAAGAAGAGCTTCGTTCGGTTGTTGTTTAGCGGATGTCCACCGGGGAATGAATAAAGCTCTGATTCGGGACCAAAAGCTACTCCCAATTTGCATTTGACTTTCGAGCTGTCTTCTTTCAATAGCATGTTTCACGGACTTGTTCAATCGGAACGGCAATCGATCTGCTGGGCCAGCCGTCTCCACCCTTCAGCTTGAGAGGTAAACAGATGAAAAGTATTCGGCGACCCTAAACCGCTTCAGCTCTTTGGAAGGTGGCTCAATTAGGAAGACTCCATCTGCGAAGAGTATTTTGCATGCGGGTGCGGTCTTTTCATGAATTTTTCTATCCTCAGAAAATCAATTCCAAATGCCCTGATTTTCCTGTTTACGAAATACTGGGCCCCATCCAGTCATACCTAAGATTCGTATCCGGATCGCCCCAATAGTCTCTCGAACCTGTATAGCAGAGCAAGAAATCTCCTTCGATTTCGCAGTTTCTAATTTCGTTTTCAGATCGTCCGCATCGATGCCAGATCCAATTTGCTTTGCGGAGAAATCCAAAACGACCGCTTCTCCCTACAAGACTTATCACTGGGATCGGATCGATCCTTATTCCATCAGGGATAAAGTGGACCGGAGCATCCATGTGAGTGCCGGTGTGCGATCCGTGCGTCATTCGGGTAAGGTTTACGCTATTCTTCGCAAGGCTTGCCGCAGGCTCGAATTTAGGAAAGGGATCACCTGGATAAACAGGCATTCCGTTTTCAAGAGTTTGCGTAAGATCTACTGCCTTCTCAAACTGTACATTCAGAATAACAGTATCACCAGATCAGAAATGACAGTGTTAGCTTTTCCCCGCGGAGTTGAGTTAAGACTAAATAGGCATAGCGACAG
>Ga0207060_10023_pt1 | contig 59017 bp, 51 predicted proteins | sample Alteio_BWMinCont_30_FD_153270 | JGI IMG/M metagenome (GOLD analysis project Ga0207060, IMG submission 153270) | Enriched cells from forest soil in Barre Woods Harvard Forest LTER site, Petersham, Massachusetts, United States -... | ecosystem: Environmental > Terrestrial > Soil > Temperate forest >...
CTTGGCCAGGCTGCGGGCTCCGATTAGGAGAATGATCCCCTGTGATCCCAGTTCCTTCGCGGTTTGGAGACCCAATCCCCGGTTTCCGCCGGTGATGAGGGCCACTCGTTGGTGTGTCGTGCTCATGTCGATACCCTAACTGACAAACCTTATTGCAAAAAACGCATTATGGTCATTCTATGCATGACTAATAATCATCTATTGAGGTCGTCGCGTCGCGGAGGGTTTCCCTTTTTCTTCGATAATCGATGTACTGATAAAATCGAGGAAGGCCCGCAGCTTTGCCGGGACGAAGTGACGGGAAGTGTGATAGACGTAAAGTGGAAATTTCTCGTCCGACCAATCGGGAAAGAGGTTGATCAGCTTGCCGCTCTTTAACAAAGGCTCCAATCCCAGTTGAAAAACCTGGGCGATTCCCATTCCAGCCAGGCAGGCCTCTAGTTGGGTCAAGCCATCATCCATTGTCAGGCGTCCCGAGACGGGCAAATCCAAAATCTTCTTTCCCTGGTGGAACTCCCAAGGGAAAGGAGCTCCCGTTGTCGAATCCCGAAACAAAAGGCATTCATGTTTGTCCTTCACCAGGTCATTTGGCGTTTTCGGCCGTCCCCGGCGACGCAGATACGCGGGCGAGGCACAGGTCAGGACGCGGACCTGGAGCAGACGGCGGACGATCAGGGACGAAGGCCGAGGTTCGCCAAACCGGATCGCTGCATCAAAGCCCTCCGCAATCAAATCGCCGAGTTCGTTTCGGACCGCCAGTTCGATTCGCAAATCGGGATGTGCCGCCATAAAGGCCTCCAATCGCGGCACAAGAACCAGGCGGGCAAAGGTTGGATCGACGTTGATACGGAGGCGTCCACGTATGGCAGTGGCGGAAAGAACCGTTTCCTCTGCCGCCTCTTCGAGACGTGACATCAAGGGGATGACTTCCTCGCAAAAGCGCTTTCCTGCTTCAGTCAGGCGCATCACCTTGGCATTCCGCTCGAAAAGTCGCGCTCCCAGTCGTTGCTCCAGTCGCTGAATGGCCCGGCTTACCCCGGACTGGGTCAAGCCGAGAGCCTTGCCCGCACCGGCAAAAGTGCCCGCATCGACCACCGCCGCGACTACAGGAATCCCCGTCAGGAGACGCGAATCGAAGTTCATCGAGCATGAGCTTATCGCATGTTTGGACTTACAGCTATGAGTTTAGAGATATTGCACAACCGTGAAGTCATGATCCGGGTATGCCAATCGTTCACCGCCAGGATGACCGCGCTCAGGTGTACCATTGCGGGCTTGTCGAAAAAGACCCTGGCAATACGAACCGCTTCCTCAGGGACAGCATTAATGGGATTGCAAGTGAGTGCCTCTGCCAGATTCAGCGCGGCCATCTCGCGAAGGCTAAATATCGTTTGTCTTCGCCAATCCTCCAGGGCCCGCAGCCGACATCTCCTCTCGCCTTTTGATTTCAGTCTTTGTGTTTGCTCTTGCACGGACCATTTGCAGCCGTGAAGCTGTGCCACCCGAAGCCTTACGAGATCCAGCAAGCCGGGATCCAAATCTCTGTCGTTTCGGGCAGTATCGCTCGCGGTTCGCTTTTTTGTTCCCTTCGGAACCGTGGCTGGAACCAAAATTGTCCTTTTTTCCAGGGTAAGAATCATGGTTTCTTTCCTTTTTGACTGGGAATAACCCTCCAGTTCGTCGAGCCTAGTTTTCCAAATGACCATTGGTCATTATTGCGAAGCTAACACATCTCATTATCAAGTCAAATGACGATGACCATCGGTCATTAAGAGTACCCTCAGCCCGGAGGCTTCGTCTTGATCCTTAATTATCCAAGTCTGCCGACCAGCTTTTGGGAGCGATTTTCTCGCGAATAGAACTTGAGGGTCACCGTGTGCGCAAAAGGAGACCTTCGATAATCAGAGTCAAAGCCTCCTTCAAGCTCTGTTCTACGTTTATCGGAACGGGGCTTTTAGGACGGTGCTCCGTCATTTCAGAAAGGCCCACGAGAAGCCCCCAGCCATAGCGAATTATTTTGCGTCCGTCTCCGGGACGAAGGCCCGGAATGCGTTGGGTAATGATCGCATCTGTCTGGTTCAAGAGCGGTTCTACTCTTTTCAGGAATTTTTGATGCTCGGCTGCGGAGTCTTTGTCCGAAAGACTCTTGAGCAACTGAGGCAGACGCCGCGTGGTCGTGCTGTTCATGAGGCAATCCTGAACAATGCGGGCAGCCTGCTTGGCGGTCACGGGCTCGGGAAGCTTGCTAAATCTTGTGCCCATATCAATCGCGAGAGTTTCAACGGCATCTCCCAACAGCTCGAGAAGAAGCGCGCTCTTGCTTTTGTAATAAAGGTAGACGGTTCCCTTCGCGAGACCAACTCTCCGCGCTACTAAATTGATGGTAAAATCCTCGACCGTGCTCACGAGGGAGAGTTCATCTGCCGCGGCACGAAGAATCATGAGTCGCCGCTCGTCCTTTTGTTCCGGATGGTCTGCCCGCTTGTAATCCTTACGTCGATTGTTTTTCCCAGCCATGCGTAGAAATTATTGCCAGTTCAGTGAGGAGTCGATGTAAAAGTATATTACTGACCTATGGTCATTAGTGTCTTGACGCCGAGCGCTGCACTCCTATTATTGTTAACTAATGAACCATGGTCATTGTTATCTGAAAAAGACGCTCAGTCTGCTTGCCGCTGCAAAAATTAGAGGGCTTAACGGCTTCCGGCCCACCTTGTTTTCTTGGTCTGTTTTCGTATTAACTGTCGGAGTCGCCGCTTTGAGCGGTTGTTCAGTCGGCCCCGATTATCACGCGCCGGAGGTTCCTCAACCCGTCAGCTACAAGGAAGGCGGACCTGCCTGGAAGGAGGGCAAGCCCTCCGATACCATCTCCAAGGGAGACTGGTACGCCGTATTCCACGACCCCAAGCTGAATCAACTTGAAGCAGAAGCCCAAAGTGCGAATCAAAATCTCCGCGCTGCAGTAGCTCGAGTGAGTGAGGCCCGGGCGGTTTCTCGGCAAGCGGAGGCCGATTTCTTTCCATCACTTGGCTTTCAGGCGAGCGGCTCTCGACAGCGGACGTCCCCTAACAATGGGCAACTTGACGCCGAGGCGGGCGGCATAACGACTCCTGGGGGTGGAAGTTTTATAAAGCCGTTCACCTTTAACTCTGCCACAGTCGTTCCGTTTGATTTGAGCTATGAATTGGACGTTTGGGGCAAAGTCCGCCGCGCCTTTGAGGCATCCGGCGATCAAGCGCAGGCGAGTCTTGCGGATTACGAGAACGTCCTGCTTACCCTCAAAGCAGACGTGGCCACCAACTACTTTGCGGTGCGTTCCGCGGATTCATTGATTGCGGTGCAGAGGCATTCCATCCAGTCGTTTCAGGATGCGCTGGATTTGACCCAATACCGGTTTAAGGCCGGGATCGGCACTGAACTCGATGTGGCTCAGGCAAAGGCAACCCTGGCGGCGGCCCGATCCCAGCTTGCTTCGTTTCAGCAAAATCGAGCCCTACTTGAACATGGCGTTGCCGTCCTGGTCGGTGAGCCACCAGAGTCATTCTCACTTCCCGAGAATCCACTTAACATCGATCCTCCTCACATTCCCGCGGGATTGCCTTCGGATCTGCTCGAACGCAGGCCTGACGTGGCTGCAGCCGAGCGACGAGCGGCGGCGCAGAATGCCCAAATTGGCGTGGCGGTGGCCGCTTATTTCCCTGTGATTAATCTGACCGGTCAAACGGGATTCGATAGTGGTGATCTTGGGTTGCTTTTCAATTGGGAAAGTCGGATTTGGTCTTACGGGCCGAGCATTCAATTTCCGATCTTCGAGGGGGGCCGTATCGCGGCGAACATCAAGGAACAACGTGCGGCCTACGAGGAAAACGTCGCGACCTATCGCCAATCGGTTCTCACGGCGTTTCAAGATGTCGAGAACAGCCTCAGCTCGTTAAAATATCTGGCGGACCAATCCGACGCTGAGAATGAGGCCTTTCGACAATATCAAATCGCGCTGGATCTCACCAACGCCCGCTATTCCAGGGGAGTTGTCTCGTATTTTGATGTCATCGAAGCACAAGGCAATGCTCTCAATGCAGAGCAACAGACCGTTCAAATCGCCGGGAACCGGATGGCCACCACCGTCCAATTAATCAAGGCCCTGGGAGGCGGGTGGGCAGATTCACAAGTCCTTCGCCGTGATCATGGGGGCAATGTTGATACCCCCTCCGCCAAGCCGACCGTGCTTGGCGCTGAAATTCAGCAGACGATCCCTTCGCCTCCCACAACTGTCGCGGGCCATTGAAAATGAAGTCCTCCTTGAGTCATCCGGCATCGTCGACCATCCAGTCCGACGTCGGTCTCTCGGAAGTCATCCAGCTCCAGCAGGAGCTGCTCAGAACCCGGGAAAAGCTGGTGAAGGCTGAGAAGAAGCTTCGGACTGAGTTCGACGATGCAGCCAAGTACGTCCGTCGCATGCTGCCGCCGCCGCTGATCGGGCGCGAGATGATCGATTGGAAATTCCAACCCGCTACCCATATTGGAGGCGACGGACTTGGCTATCGCCGTATCGATGACGATCAGATCGCCTTTTATGTTCTCGACGTGGCCGGCCACGGACTCGGATCCGCCTTGATGGCAGTGACAGCGCTTGAAATGTTGCGGGCCCATAGCAAAGCCATTGATTTTAGACGACCAGCACATGTAGTGGAACGGCTCAATGGCTTCCTCCAGATGAAGGACCATGCAGGGAAATTCTTGTCAGTCTGGTACGGCGTATACTCACACCTGGAACAGTGCATTACCTATGCGAACGCGGGGCATCCTTCGCCGCTATTGCTGACGCGAGAGGAGACAGGGGCAGGGCTGGTGCTGACGAAAACGGCCCCTGGTGGAGCAGTGCTCGGAGTTTTTTCGGAGATCGAGGTGCATGAGACACCGATTAAGTTTCCGATCGGATCCGAACTATTTCTTTTTACCGACGGCCTTTACGAAACGCGGGGGCTGGGGCAGCAACACGGTTCCTACAACGAATTTCTGCACCATTTGCAGGCGCGCGTCTCTGCGGGGCATCCGCCCTACGAGTCGATCCTCCTGTGGCTCGACGAGGCGCGGGGCCAGGGATTGATTGATGATGATGTGACCTTGCTGCGATTCGCTACCCAACGCTATGGATGACCTTGGCTGGATGGTGCTTAACTTGCTGTTTGCCGTGCCTGCTTTTATCGTCCTGGTTATAATCATCTTTAGAAGGCGTTGGTAGTTGAGAAGTGCGCAACATCTTCATTTGAGCCAGACGAATCGTTTGATTTGTCTTCATCAAAAGGCTCGGAACACAATCATTTTGGCGGCCCATTTTTAACCACTAATGACCCATGGTCATTATTTCTTGACTCAACGCCGATAGTGATGGATTATGGTCTAATGACTCACGGTCAACTAGAGTCTCCAATGACGGATAAATGTGGCGCAAAAGCTTCCAAAGGAAGGAGGAGGCTTCGCGGTTGCGGGGGCTCGTTTTCGGTCGTTCCTAACGCCTGCTTCCTTCTTGCTCTTTTCCCGTTTCCTCTGTCTGCGCCTCAACCCAGCTCCGAAAAGGACACCCTATGACATCGATCTTCCGGCGTCGTTTCGCGCCGCTACCAGAATTCGTCTTGTCCGTTGTGGCCATGGATTTCGTCCGCACTCCGTCGCCTGATCAATCAACCCATTAATTCCTAAAACCTATGCCAATCGATGCAAAAGACCTTTCCCAAGAACCACCACGCAGTCCACGCACAGTCTTGGGCGGATACGTTTTGGTCGCCCGAATGCTCGACAAAGCTCGGGCTGAGCTTTGCGGAACAGCAAGTCAGTACCTTTTCAACTGCGGGCTCGATCATATCTTCCTTACGTATAAGGGCATTACGGCCGAAGAGGTGCAAGCGCTTCTAGCCTCAGGGTTGACGGACGAAGAAGTTCTCAAGTGGATCGACAGCAACGGCAAGCCAAGAACGGCTGAGGAGATAAGGGCCTGGTCAAACTCTCTTCTGGAGGATAAGGCCCACTTTTTTAATCACCTCGAAACGGACGATCAAGCCTTGTTGACGAAGCGAAGCTCAAGTTCTTCGCATGCTCCCAAAGGCGGGAAAAGCGATTGGTAAGCAGAGAAGTATGCCCATGTTGACCGATACCTCCCAGCGCATTCTTGATGCCGCGACTCGCGTATTTGCACGCGAAGGCGTTTGTGGCGCAACGACCCGGGAAATCGCCCGACTGGCTGGGGTAAATGAAGTGACTCTCTTTCGTCACTTTAAGAACAAGGCTGAGCTTCTGTACCAGGTCGTCATGAGATTGTCCGGGCAGTATGAGAGTGTTTTCGAGGGTGCGCCCATGGAGACAACGGAGGACTTGCGCCGCACGGTCGAGGCCCATGTCGCCATGTACATGCGGAGGTTAACCGCGAACGAGGAATTCGTGCGGACATTTTATGGTGAGTGGAAACGGTATCCCGAGCTTTGCCGGTGTCTCTTTGTGGAATCGTCAAGGCAGGTTCGCCAAAAGTTTATCCATTACCTGCTCGCGGTGCAGAAGAAGGGGTTGATCCGGGACGATCTTGACGTTACCACGGCCGCCGATGCCCTGATCGGTATGCTTTTGGTAGGCGTCCTGCGTCGTCCCTTCACCGATCCCGAATATTCCAATCCGCGTTTTTCCGGGACATGCCTCGAACTCTTTCTCAGAGGTATCGCACCATGAGTACTGATGCCATGGCTTCTGAGGTGGGGACGCCTGCGCCTTTTGTGCCGAAGCTATCGAAGCTGGCCCAGAGGGCGAAAGAGCAGGGCTGGTTAAAGTGGGCGATTGTCGTGGCGGTGTCTTTTGCGGCGCTATTGCAGGTGATCGACACCAGCATCGTCAACGTCGCGCTGCCCTATATGCAGGGCAATCTCGGCACCACCTTGACGGAGATCGGCTGGGTTTCGACCAGTTACTCGATTGCCAATGTTATTGTGATTCCCCTATCGGCATGGCTCGGTCTGCGCTTCGGCAAGAAGCGGTATTTCATTTTTTCGGTAATCACTTTCGTTTTGGCGTCGGTCATGTGCGGTTTTGCCAACAGCCTGCCCATGTTGATCCTGGGACGGGTGATCCAGGGGTTTGGTGGCGGAGGTCTCCTGGCCCCTGCGCAGGCATTAATTTTTCAGGCAGTACCACGCGAGGACCAGGGCAAAGCATCCACGGTATTCACCATTTGTGTGATTGTGGGACCTGCCATCGGTCCAGTGTTGGGAGGCTATCTGACGGATAACTACGGCTGGCCTTGGATCTTTTACATCAACGTACCCTTGGGAATTCTGGCCCTGTATCTGTGTTCGACGTTTTTGGTGCCGGACGATCCAAGCAGCCGCGAGGACCATAGAAACGACAAAATCGATTGGTGGGGCATATTTTTTCTCTCGTTAGGTCTCGGTACGTTTCAGACCATGTTGGAGCAGGGCCAGGAGGATGATTGGTTCTCGTCTCCCTTCATCCAGCGCATGGCGTTTTTGAGCGTTGTCGGAATCGTTTGCTTCATCTGGCAAGAATTGCGTGTAGCAAAACCAGCCGTTGATTTGCGCGTGTTGCGCTACCGCTCTGTTTCCTTAGGCAGCATCATTTCCATTGCCCTGGGCATGGGACTTTATGGGACGGTGTTTGTCGTCCCCGTATTCGTCCAAAATGTGCTGCATTTCACTGCGACCGAAACCGGCGTCATGCTGATTCCCGGGGCGTTGGCCTCTGCGGCAGCCTCGTTTGCCCTAGCTCCCTTGGGAAAGGTATTTTCTCCGCGAATGCTGATTGCAGTCGGCTGCTTAATGACGATCGGCGTCATGGTTGCCTTGATGGGAATCAATCCCGATACAGGTTACGATCAGTTTTTTTGGCCACTCATCTGGCGCGGCTTCGGCTCCGTCGTCATGTTCATTCCGTTATCCATCGCCACATTGGGCGCGCTGCCCAAGCAAGATATTGACGCAGCCTCCGGCTTTTTCGGACTCACTCGCCAGCTGGGAGGAAGTATCGGTATCGCGGGGATCACTACCCTGGTTGCGAAGCAGCAGTTTGTTCATCGCTCACAAATCATCGGCAATATTTCTGATCTGAATTCCGCGGTTGGGGAACGATTGGCTGGCGGCACCGCTTTCTTCAGCGCCTCATCCGGCGACCCGGTTGCGGTGCACAAACAGGCACTTACGCTCCTTGATCAAGCTGTTGATTTCCAGGCCCTGCTGTTGAGTTATCGGGACGTTTTCTACTTCGTGGCCTTCGTTTTCATTCTGATGATGCCATTGATTTTCTTCCTCGGAAAAACCCCAAAATCCACCTCTGCGATCCCAATTTCAGAGTGATCCGCTTTAGCTTATGAGTACCCATACCAACAACGTCGATATAACACACGAGAGGCCGCACCTCCATGCAGTCCCCAAAGATAAAAAACTAAAATCGCTGACTCAGCGTTTCAAGAAACCAGCCCTGATCGTGGCCGGGATCATAACCGCCATCGTGGTTGCCTATTACGCCTACGATTCCTTCACGCATGAAGAAACCGACGATGCCTATGTCACCGGCCATCTGCATAACGTTTCATCGCGCGTAACTGGGGTGGTTACGGATGTGTTGGTCGATGATAACCAACGCGTGAAGAGCGGAGATGTTTTGGTAAAACTCGATCCTTCGGACTACGCGGCCCTTGGTCTCGCGGCAAAAGCCACTTTCCAGAAAGCCCAGGCTGATCTGGATCGTGAGGAACCGCTGGTCACCGTGCATGCTTTTTCCGAGCAGGATGTCGAGGCTGCTCGGAGTACACGTGACGTCAACCTGGCAGAGATGAAGTTGGCCCAGCTTCAGGTGGATTACGCAACGATTCGCGCTCCCGCGGACGGATACGTTGGCCGTAAGAATGTGGAGGTTGGGAATCGACTCTCTCAAGGCGAAACATTAATGGTGGTCGTCGAACCCGATTTGTGGGTGGTCGCCAATTTCAAGGAAACTCAACTGGCCCACATGCAGTTCGGGCAGCCAGTAAATATTTCGATCGATTCGATCCCTGGCAAAGTATTCAAGGGAACCGTCAATAGCTTCTCACCCGCCACCGGAAACGAATTCGCCCTCCTTCCCGCCGATAACTCGACCGGTAATTTCACGAAGATCGTGCAACGGGTGCCGGTAAAGATCGTGTTCGATCCTGACTCCGTGCGAGGGTACGAAACGCGAATTCGAGCGGGAGAATCCGCCATAGTGAAGGTCTCGTTGACGAACCCCGAGGAAAAAACGGGGACTCTGAGCCTGAAGTAAGCCTCTTAAAAAGTGAGCTTATGGGTGAACTGGACGAGGTGGCAAAAGCTGGCTACGAGTTGATCGTCTCCAAGGTCTGATTATTGCCGTTGAGATCGAATGTGTTGGTCAACCGGCTAGCCCGCTTGATCAAGACCTGATCGACAAGCATGGATTGACAGCGAGGGGCGAAATCCGAATAATCAGCGTCCCTTGAATGGCGTGGTGTCGGATCGGTAACGACCTGCTCTGCGCCTTTCTCTTCTTGCCGCTTGGCGCAATTGGTAGCGCAGACGCCTCTGGAGCGTAAGGTTCATGGTTCGAGCCCATGAGCGGCAGCTCTCTTTATGAATTCCTAAGGAGTTTCAATGATTGTCATTCTGGGCGTGATTGGCGATTAGTTAGGTCGTCACCCAGAGATAAAAAGACCTTTTCCACAAAAAGTCGCATTCTGAAACTAATCCTTTGAGTTGCGCTCGGCAGGCAACTATGTCCCTGATAACAAGGAGCTCCGGGGGTAGGGCTCGAACCTACGACCAATCGGTTAACAGCCGACCGCTCTACCACTGAGCTACCCCGGAAAAGTAGTGGAAGGGTGAGTAAATCATGTCTGGTGGGCGGAATCAACCCTTTTGCAAGGATAAAGCCTCAGTTCCTTTCACCACTGACCATCTAGAAGCATTTTCCTCTACTACTCGACAAGGAAATGCTTCCACTCGGCGATACCGCTGCTTCCAAGGAAGCTTATGGCCGTGGCAGCGGGCATCTGACTTCTACGGAGATCGCGTCCGGGGCAAGACATTGGAACGCCAAGTTGTGGCTAACCTCAGTCAAATCGAAATTGATCGTTACACCGTCGCTCTTGATGCGTTGATAAAGTTCGCGGACTTGACGTTCTTCTTTCAGCACAAATCCAATATGAAAGTCCGGTGGATAGACTGGCGGGGGAGAGTTGTGCAGATTGCTCAGGCCGAAGTAAAATCCGCTTTCGTCTTCCAGGATGGCAATTGCGCCTGTTCTTTCGAAAGCGCAGCGCAAGCCAAAGTACGTTTCAAAGAACTCGCGGGCGGCAGGGATGTTGGAGACTTGGAGATCGATGTGATTGAGAATCATATTTTTATTATTTTATGGACGGTGAAAGGGACTTAAGCCTGTGAAGTAGTGGTAGGGGCCTGATTTTGTCTAATCTTTGGCAGCATGAAGCCCGCAAGGATGAGCCAGATAAAACTTGGAAATCGCGTAAGCGGAATCAGGAATATTGCCTGAGGGATCAATAGAGCGAGACTGCTCAATTCTCCCATGACTGCCAAGATAAGGTCGAACACCACAAGCCATTTGGGAAGGGCCTTCAAAAATGCCGCCGTGATGGATAGTCCCGCGATCAAAAGTCCCATGGGCACGGAAAACCCGACGCCACCAAAAGCAAACGCCAGATAGTACAAGGAGGGGGTTACGCCTGTATCCTGCGCAATTCCAGGACAGGTCATGACCCAAAGCACCAGCGCGGAAGAGATGATGCCGAATGCCGCCGCGAATCCACCAAATAGAGCGATATGCGTTCCCGCGGCGCGAACGCCGAGAAAATGATGACTGGACAATCCGTTCAATGGGGATATGCCACGAACGATTCCGCAGATTATCTTCGATACTGGAATTGCCTGAATTCTGTCCTAATCTGATTCATGCGCCTGCTCTTGGTTGAGGATTCGTCTCGTTTGCGTCGATCGCTTACGCTGGGCCTGAAACGGGCCGGGTACACTGTGGACGAATCCGGCGATGGGAAGGAAGGATTCTGGAAGGCTGAAAACGGCAAATATGATCTTCTCGTCCTCGACATCATGCTTCCTGGCATGGACGGGCTGGAAATCCTCACGGCCTTGAGAGCCAAGAATATCAGAACCCACGTGCTCTTCCTGACCGCCCGGGATACTGTGGAAGATCGGGTGAAGGGACTTCAGGCAGGAGCCGACGATTATCTTGTCAAACCTTTTGCCCTGGCGGAGTTGCTGGCTCGAGTGCAGGCCCTTTGCCGCCGAAGCTACGATCATAAATCATCTCGCCTCGAAGTGGAGGATCTGGTCGTCGAGTTGAATACGCTCCATGCAACGGTATCCGGCCAGACACTCAAGCTGCTTCCCCGTGAATTCCGCATCCTGCAACTTCTTATGCTCCGACGCGGCCAAGTGATCTCCCGCTCCGAAATCGAGGAACATGTCTATGCTGATAGCCAGGAGCTCATGAGCAACGCCGTGGAATCAGCGGTCTCCCAATTACGGAAGAAACTCACGCAAGCAGGGAGCACCGTCCAAATCCAGACCAAGCGTGGATTCGGTTATTTGCTGACGTGACCGAGGGGCCTTAGAGGCAAAAAGTAACGGCGAATATCTATCTGCCGTAAGGTTCCGGTAAGGAAGCAGTCCCTAGAACTAGGTGATGGGTACATGCCCAAGCCAGAATGCGTTTCATCCCCACCAACTCCATTCGTCTTCGCTTGGCAGCGGCATTGTTTCTGGGCTTTATAGTCCTTCTGAGTCTCGCGTCCGTTTCAATTTATTTCGTCTCCAAGCGCATTCTTGAGGAGGATTTCAACGCGAGACTGTTTGCCAAGGCACAGGCCGCAGTCGCCTCCATCTCGCAAAAGGGATCCTGGCTCGACGTCGATTGGACCGAACTCCCCCAGGAACTCAATCCACAAAAGCACTCCCAGGACGCCATTCAGCTGATCGATGGTGACGGGCATCCCGTTCTGAAGGACTCGCCGGTCGTTGCGTCTCCCACCGCTTCAACCCAGGGTATTTATCAAGATTTGGTCTTGCCGGAGCTCGGGCATGCCCGGATTCTGTCACTTTCTTTCCTGCCACACGTTGAGAGGAAGGATTTGGCTGTGACTCCGCCAGAGTTGCGAAAGAATTGCGTCCTGGCCGTAGCGAGCAGTCGGAGATCCCTGGACCATTCTCTCCACAAACTGGTGGTTATTCTCGCCTTAATGACCGGGGTGACGTCGCTTTTGAGCCTGGCGCTGGTCTGGTTGGTCGTGAAGCAAGGCTTGCGTCCGCTGGACCGCCTTGGTTCGGCAATGGCGCGGGTTGAAGTGGAATCACTGGGTCAACAGATTTCCCTGAACGATCTGCCGGAAGAGTTGACGCCTATCGCCGACAAATTAAACGATCTGCTGCGCCGCCTGGATGTTTCCTTTGCCCGCGAGCGCCGGTTCAGCGCGGATGTTTCCCACGAGCTGCGAACGCCTGTCGCGGAGTTGAAGACCCTTTCCGAGGTGATGCTCCAGGACGAAAAGCATTCTCCCGAAGTTCAGCGGGCTTTCGAAGATGCCAGGGATATTGCCGGACAAATGGAAGCCTTGGTGACCGTGCTGCTGGAAATGGTGCGCCAGGAAGCGGGATGTACTCCCCTGGCTTTATCCGATGTTGATCTCGAGTCCCAAGCTCAGCTGGCATTGAAAAAGTACGAAGCGAAAGCGGCTCAACGGGACCTTCGCCTGAGGATGCTTCCCCCCAAGAAAGCCATCACGCTTAACACCGAGCCCCGCCTGCTGGCAATGGTCCTCGCCAATCTTCTCGACAATGCGATTGAATATTCACCGGCAGGCAGCGTGGTCGATCTTGAGTTTCAATCCGAAAAGGAGTTTCCGTACCTGATCATCTCCAATCCGGCGGAGAAATTGGCGCCTGCCGATCTTCCCCATGTTTTCGAGCGCTTTTGGCGTAAAGATTCCGCCCGGGGAGAATCGAATCATTTTGGAATAGGCTTGTCCCTAACGCAGGCGCTCTGCCAGCGTCTGGGCATTCGACTTACTGTTTCCATGGACAAGGGGAACGTTATCCGTTTCTGGCTTTATTTTTCAACCAAAGAAACCACTCCACTATTATGAATCAATCTATCAAGGAAATCGCCAGTAAAGTCCCTGAAGTCACACTGCTGTTCTGGATCATTAAGATCCTGGCAACCACTCTGGGAGAAACGGGCGGTGACGCCGTCTCCATGACCATGAACCTGGGCTATGCCGTCGCCAGTATTATCTTCATCGGGATATTTCTTGTTGCCGTCTTTGCCCAGATCATGGCCAAGAAGTTCCATCGATTTCTCTATTGGGCGGTCATCGTCGCGACGACAACGGCTGGAACGACCATGGCCGATTTTGCGGACCGCTCGCTCGGCATCGGCTATCCCGGCGGAGCCTCGATCCTCTTTATCCTGCTGATGCTGTCTCTTGGCATTTGGTATTGGTGGGAGGGATCCATCGCAGTCGAGACGGTCACAACTCCCCGCGTGGAACTCTTTTATTGGCTGGCCATCATGTTCTCACAAACGCTGGGCACGGCTCTCGGTGACTGGATGGCCGATACCGCAGGCCTCGGCTATGACGGAGGGGCACTTATCTTCTCGGTCGGTTTGGCACTCATCGCCTTTCTCTACTATAAAACAAAGGCCTCACACGTCCTCTTGTTCTGGGCCGCTTTTATCCTGACACGACCACTGGGAGCCACGGTGGGTGACTTTCTCGACAAACCCGTCGAGCATGGAGGCTTGGCCATCGGTCGTTTCACTGCCTCAGCCATTCTCACCATCCTGATGATCGCCTGCATCCTGCTCTTTCCGCAAAAGGCGGGCCGCCATCCGGGAAAAAAATCCAAGTCCATCGATCTGCAAGAAACAGAAACCACCCCAACCATATGAAAACCAAACTCCTCACCTCGTTAACCTGCTGTGTCTTTTTAGTCATGCTTCAGCCGCTCATGGCGGCTGATGCGCTCATCCCCCAGTCACCTGTGGAAGTGACCGGTACGCAAGGGAAATTCGACTTCATCAAAGTCGACTCGACCAAGAACCGTCTCCTTGCCTGTCATACGGCGAACGGGTCGCTGGACGTGATTGATGTGACCACATCAAAACTGATCAAAAGCATTCCGACAGGGGCAGCTCAAGGCGTGGCCGTTGATGACAAAGGCGGACGCTATTTTGTCAGCGTGAGCAAGCCGCCGAAAATGGTCATCATCGATTCGACCAAACTGGAAGTGATCGGCGAAGTGCCGCTCACCGATCCGGCGGACGTCATGGCCTATAATTCGGATTTGGATAGAGCCTTTGTCTGTAACGATGAAAAGCCAGAGCTCTGGGTAATCGATCCCGCCGCGAAAACTATTGTGGCAACGCTGAACATGCCTGGACAAGGAATGGAAGATTTAGGTTTCGATGACAAGGGCGCGTATGTTTATCAATGCCTAAAGGATTCCAACGAACTCGCTCAAATCGATGCCAAAGGACAGAAGGTCATCACGAATTGGCCGACGGCACCCGCCGAGAAGCCGCACGGGATGGCGATCGTTCCCGGTAGTAACTCCGCCCTGGTGGTCGGGGGAAACGGCAAACTGGTTCTCATGGACCTGAGTTCGGGAAAGGTACTGGCCTCCTGCGACGTCTCGCAAAAGGTGGACGAGATTGCGTATGATCCCGGTGTGCAGCGCGTTTACTGCGCCAGCGGCCTGGGTACTATTTCTGTGGTCGGACTCGATCAAAACAAACTCACTACCTTGGATCCTCTGCCAAGCTCACCTGGAGCCCATAGCATCGCGGTTGATCCCAAGACCCACACGGTTTGGATCGCCTTTGCCAAAGACAGCAAAGCATATGTACAGGCTTTTGTCAGCAAGTAGCTTTCGAAGCAAAGTCTGCCCTTTTTACGGCCCTATGAGCCACGAATCAAGGACCATTCTAAGAAAATGGTCCTCGATTCTTATTCGCGACAATCATGATCAAGGTGATCAGGGGCGCGATGATAAAGGGCAGGCACAGAAGGGCCGCGACAAGATCGTCCATGGTTCTTTTTGGGTTCGGCTACCAAGGCACAGTACCGTTTTCATCGAAGTAGCCGCAGGTGGGGCCGTCTGCCGGAAGGGTCGCGAGGCGAATGGCGATCTCAGCACCTTGGGTTGGCGTCCTTGGTCCGCTGTGACCGTTGAGATCCGTGGCGCAATAGCCGGGATCGGCCGCGTTCACTTTGATCGGAGTGTCTTTCAGCTCCTTGGCAAAGGCGACCGTCACGCCATTCACTGCTGTCTTTGAGGAGCAATAAGCGAGGGCATTGATGGCACTATAGCCCCAGGTTGGATCGCTTCTTTGCGTCAGAGAGCCCAATCCGCTGGACATGTTCACAATGCGTCCCGCTTGCGATTTACACAACAAAGGCAGGAAAGCTTTCGTTACAGTGAAAACACCGAAGACATTGGTCTCGTAGGTTTGACGCAACATGACCAACTCGATCTGGCTCGGAGGAATCACCTCAGGTTCGCCCGCCTTATTAAGCCGCCGCTCATTCACGATTCCGGCGTTGTTGACCAGGATATCGAGTGCGCCAGAGACGTTCTCTACATGCAGTGCGGCAGCCTCAACGGATTGAGGGTCTGTCACGTCCAGGGGAACGCTATCGACCGAGAGTCCTGCCTTTTTGAGCGAGGCAGCTGCAGCTGCAATTCGCCCTGAATCGCGTCCTGCCATCCAGACGAATATTCCTGCCTCGGCCAAGATCCGGCTGATTTCAAATCCGATTCCTTTGTTGGCTCCCGTGACTAGGGCAACCGGGGACGGTATAAGCTGACGATAAGAAGAGATGTCCATAATGCTTGATGTTTTATTTTTCGAACTGAATGAGCACGATTTCGGAATTGGTTCCGATTCGTAAGGGAGGTCCCCATGTGCCGACGCCATAGCTCGTGTAAACTTGGAGGTTTTTGAGGCGACTGAGCCCGTGAGCAGCGCGACCGTAGATTCGTGAGACCAGCAGGTTCCATGGCCACATTTGGCCACCATGAGTGTGACCGGAAAGTTGAAGGGAAATGCCTGCCTCCTCAGCTACGGACAGATTGATGGGGCGATGAGCGAGAAGAACGTTGGACTGCCGGCGATCAATCTGGATCTGTTTTAGAATGCTGCGCAACTCGGTTGGATTCCCCGCTTCAAAATCATGGAGCCCGACAAGTTGCAGACCATCGAGAGTCACCTTCTCGTTGTTTAGTACCTGGATACCAACGCGTGTGGCCGGATCCAGATAAAGGTTTCTCTCGGCAAACTCGTCGTGGTTACCGGTGACGTAAAAGATTCCCTGGGGCGCAGAGTATTCCCGCCACGGGGCAACAAGTTGATCAAGGCCCAGAGTCGGTCCATCGAACATGTCGCCGCTGATGAAAACGACGTTGGGTTTAACCGAACAAAGTTTGGCAATGACCCGGCGAAGAAAGGCCTGTCCGGACAAAGGCCCGAGATGAAGATCCGTGACCAAGGCCGCCGTGCGTCCCTGCCAAGCTTCTGGCAGATTGGGGAGTTTGACCGTGACTCGAGAAACGCGAATCAATGTGGCATTGATCAGTCCGTAAACGGTTGCTGCCAGAGCCATACTGAAGAGAACTGCCGCAACGGAAAAACGAGGCAATGAGGCTCCCGTGATCCAATAGACCCCGGCCACCATCCAGCAAGCCACAGACGCGAAGAACGCAAAATTCAGTGCTCCCATCCACACGGCGGAAAGAGCGTAAATGCCTCGAAGCGCTGGATGGTTATACTTGAAACGCAGGACCGTCGCCGGAATGAAGACCACGGCCAGCGCACCCGGGAGGGCTTGCCACGCGATCCATCCGGGCAAATCGAAGAAGTAGCTCCAGGTCCAGCAAACCAAGGCATTCGCCGATAATAAAATCGCCGCTACGATGGAAACGAAACGGATCAATTCCTTCAGCGTGAACATGGGAACGACTTCTGCGGACTGCACGGGAGGCGCGGCCGAGGACACGTTCTCTTCCTCAATATTGGGGACGGGCATGGTTGAAAGGTGCATCGACTTTAAGCCTTTGTCGCAACCTGATTGGGGAGCGAGAGCTGGCTAAGCATTTGCAGGGCCTTGTCGTAATTGCCGGTTGCTTCGGCAAAGCGCAGGAACTTCACGCGCTCCACGTTGATCTCTGCCGGTGTGGGCTTCGTCTTCAGGATTTGCATCGTCTCCGCGATAAAATCCTCTACGGACATCATGCGCGGATCTTCCGTGGTGCGACCGGGAGTGAGATCCGTTGCCACTGCGGGCGGAATGATTTCAATCACCTCGACGGGCGTGCCTTTGAGATGAACTCGCAGTGACTCCGTATAGGAGTGAAGTGCGGCCTTGGTCGCCGAATAGGTTGGTGTGCTCGGAAAAGGAACGAACGCCAGTCCCGAGGAAACATTGATGATCGCAGCGCTCGATTGCTTTTGGAGATGAGGCACAAGCGCACCCGTCAGGCGAATCGGGCCGAGCAGATTAGTGGTGATGATGTCTTCGGCGTCCTGGATGTTCGGTGCCTTCAGGTCTTCGCCTCGCATGATGCCTGCATTGTTGATCAGGACATTGAGCGCGGGATGGAACTCGATCATTTCCTCCACAAACGACTCGATGGAGTAAGCATCGTCGATATCGAGGGTGACGTGAGCCATGCCCGGATTGGCATCCGTAACTTCGGTCAGAGCACTTTGCCGCCGGCCAGCGATGATGACTTTGTTGCCAAGAGCATGAAAGGCTTCGGCGAGGCCCCGGCCAATGCCGGATCCACCGCCCGTAATGAGAATAGTATTGTTGGTGAGTTTCATAGTAGTAATCGGCTTTAGAATTTGGCTTGGTCGAGATCGGAAATCAGCCCCGGCCCGGTCGGATTCCAGCCCAGTTTCTTCCTCGTCTTTTCGCTTGAGGCCGCAAGGTCGGAACTGGCGAACATGGTCAGCCATCCAAAATGTGCCACAGCTTCTTCCGGCGACAAGGAGACCACTGGAACCTTCAAGCCGCGACCGATGGCTTCGGCAATATCCCGCATCGGCACGCCTTCTTCGGCCACTGCGTGATATTTTGCACCCGCTTCATGTTTCTCCAGCGCCAGCCGGTAAAGATGGGCGACATCGGACACGTGCGCCGCTGCCCAGCGGTTGCGTCCTTCCGCCACATAAGCCGACAGGCCTTTCTCGCGCGCCACGGCGATCAGATAGGTGACGAGCCCTTGCTTGATTGGGTCATGAACTTGGGGAAGGCGCATGACCGAAGCGCTGACGCCCTTCAACGCCAGGGCCGTCTGTTCCGAAACCCGGGGGAGCGGATAATCGGACGGCACCACATAGTCTTCCGTCGCCAACTGCCCAGGCTTAGCCAGTCCGGCTACACCAGACGTGACGATGAGGGGCCGGTCGGAACCGGCGAGCACAGAACCCAAGGCTTCGATGGCTTTTTTGTCGATTTCACAAACTTCCTTGAACTTGGAAAAATCATGAACGAACCCAGCGTGAATAACGCCATCCGACTGGGCCGCTCCGCTGCGCAGGCTTTCCAAGTCTTCCAGATCGCCCCGATGCACCCCGGCACCAGCGGCAGTCAGGGCCCTGGCCCCTGCATCCGAGCGGGAAAGACCCAGCACTTGGTGGCCTGCGCCGATCAATTCTTTAACAAGGGCTGTGCCGATAAAACCCGTGGCTCCCGTTAGAAATACGTTCATGTTGAACTCCTTTCGGCCGGATGACCCTGACCGTTGTGTTGTTTGAGCAAGATCACTTGCATGACCGGATGAATGCAGGACAATGTATGCAGTGGACACTATGTTGTCAATGGAAACATGCTGCAATTTATCCGCCAACCGTGTAAGGTGTTGAAAGTGAAAGCGTCTCCCCGCCCCTATCATCATGGAAATTTGCGCGAATCTCTGCTCAAGGCAGCCGAGAAAGCGCTGGAAACTGGCGGAGCCCAAAGCATCTCACTACGGGAGCTCAGTCGCGAGCTAGGCGTCAGTCACACCTCGCCGCGCCGACACTTCCCCGATAAACAGGCGCTGCTCGATGCCCTGGCCCTGCGTGGCTTCGAACGGTTCGATGATGCCTTCGTCCAAGCTTCCAAGCAACGCGGACAGAGCTTCAAGGTACGCTTGACCAAACTGGCTCGCGCCTATGTCAGCTTTGCCCTGAAGCATCCCGCCTTGCTCAGCTTGATGTTCGAGGCCAAACACCGGCCCGATGCGCCCCGTGAATTGCTCGAAGCCAGCGAGAAAACCTTTTCCCGTGTCCCGGCCACCTTTGCGGAAGCCCAGGCCGCAGGCGAGGTCGTCCCCGGCGATCCGGGCCGCCTTTCCATTGTCGTCTTCTCATCTCTCCTGGGTCTCGTCTCCATTTCCACCGACGGCAAGTTCAAGGGCGTGTCCTTGGACTATCTGACCGGCGAAATCATCGAGCGGATGATCCTGGGCTTCCTGCCTCGCCCCTGAATTGGTATGGACGCCAAAGATTTAGCGACAGGTGAGAATTCGAGTAAAACGGTCGATCAGAAGGATATTAAGAAAGCTCTCTCCTCTAGAAAGTGGTATAGTTTTCGATCAAAACAGGACGGCCTTCAGTTTTAAGTCGCTGTCTTCAAAAGACTTGAAGAAGTGAGCGGGTGGCGAGGCTCGAACTCGCGAACTCAAACCCACAGGGGAGCATTACGGAATTAGCTGTAGCTACAACACCCTCAAACGTTCTCAACGCTATAAACACCGTCAGATTGTTGTTACTTTTGTTGGCACCTATATTTGCATCTGGATATTGAGGGATATCGGAACAAGGAAGGCGGATGCGATTTCGACTTGCTAGAGCTTCAGAGCAAATTTATGACAGAATTTCTCATGCCCTACTTCACAGAAGTTCGCGGGCCTCTTGCTGTCTTAAAAAATCCCCTTCTGCAGCCTCCCGACCTGTCAATCGAACACGATCGACCAAAAGGAAAAATCCGGTTTTGATCACGCTTATCGCTTTCCCGGAATGCAGCGGGCGCTTCAGGTGGTCGGACGCCTTATCGCAGGGTCCTTTCCGGCAACAAGGAGTGCCGCTGGTTTGGCTGTAAACACGAGTCAGTCCTTTTTGTCGACCCTGCCAGGCTCGACTGTACCGTCATCGTGACTATCGATGCGTTCCTCCTTAAGGCGATGAAAGAACAGGACGAGATCGTTCCAACAACCGATGGTGAACCATACCGTGGTGATAATTGAGATGGCGAGAGGTAGGTAGATGCCGGTAATCAGCCAGTAATTGGCCCAGGCAATATTGGACCATGGATGGATTAAATACCAAGCGCTCCCAATTACGAAGATACCAAACCAGAAGATGCTCCAAAAAAAGATGCTGAGGGTAACCCAGCGATCAGGCCCGGAGAAGTGCTCATCGATGCCCACGAGATTGTGGAGATGAAAACGGCTTTTGACCGGTCTCGTGATCACGACCTCGTTCGTAGCCTCAGGCTCCACGGCGTAACGGCCTCTATGTAGAAGACGATCCATGTCGTGCGGTTCGCGGCAGGTCAGGAGCGACACAGCGATGTATCCAATCAGGGCCGCAAGTGTCGCATAGAAGCCGATTTCGGTGCCATTGATCGGCAATTGAGGGCCCAGATGATTCAGGAGATATTGTGACCAGGTCGAGGAAGTGATTCCCCAGAAATCCGTCAGGCTGTGACAGAGGCTGACACATGCCTGTTGCCGCAGGAGAATACCGCCGGTCGAAAGCAGCGAACCGAGGGCCAGGCCGGTCCATGCACCAGCGGTCGTACCCCGATTCCAGTAGAGGCCGCCGATAATGGCCGCTCCCGCGCCGCCCACGAAGATGGCCGTGGTGACGTTGAACCACATCGGAAGATATTCGGTTTGCGTGAAAAGAGCACCGAAGACAAAGGCAAACAAGGCCACCCCAATAATCGAGAGACGCAGGAGAATGATATGGGTGCGGGTGCTCAGTGGCTTCTTGCAAAGCGGAAGCACGACATCCTGGGCGAAGATGCTCCCCCATGAATGAAGGTGTTGGCCGTCGCCGCCGAAGATACCCATCAGGACGACCGAAACCAGAAGGCCCTTGATGCCAATGGGAAGAATCGCGGCGAGGCCGATGGGCAACCGCATTTGCTCGCCTGTTTGGGGATCGGCGATGGTGGCGAGGCGATGTTGAATCATGGCCTGTCCCTCCGGTTGATGCAGGTAATTCATTGCGGTTACGGCGAGGAGAAGCATCGAGGTGCTAAGCGCAAAGCCGCGCCATCGGCCCAAAATAAAACCCATGCGCGATTCGTGGGGGGACGCGGCCGCCGAATTGAAACCCTGGTTGTTTTGCCACGCCATCGTCCCGTAGGCCCCTGTGATAATTGTCATGAGAACGTACCAGAGATTAAAGTCCTTGGCTGCGAAAGTATCGAAAGGATTGACCATCGATTGGCCGGGTGGATACGCGAGGAGCATGTCGCGGGTCTGATGCCAGTCAAAAACGATGACCAAAAATACACCGATAATGACGTAAAAAAGTTGCGAAATCATGCCTTGGATACAGTCGGCGATCATGACGGTGATCTGGCCGCCGGTGATCGCAATCAATGTAGTGATCGTCAGGAAACAACCCATCAGCATGAGATAGGTCGGAATTGCGAATGAAAAGAGATGTAGAGTCTGAGGCATATCCAAAAAATGGACCATGAATTTGCCTCCGATCACGGGAATGACTCCAAAGTTGAGGATGCCGGCGACAAAGCCGAGCATGCCGGTGGCGAGGCGAAATTTGCGGCTGTAACGCATCTCGAAAAACTGAGCGAGGGTGAGCGCGCGCGTCTGACGGTAGCGATATGTCACAAAGCCGCTGATCGCCAGGATCAGTCCCACCGGTCCTGCGAGTTGTCCCCACCACGTCACGGAAAAGCCCCCCTGGCTGAACCATTCAAACATGGCCACATAGCCGATGGCCCCAGCCCCCATTTCGCTTCGGGCAGTTGAGAGAAGATAACGGCCTGCGAGACGTCCTCCTGACATGAAATCGGCCACGCTTTTTAGATAGCGATTCGCATATAAAGTAACACTGGCGACAATGAGTACAGGAATGGCGACGATCAACCAGTCGATAAGATGCATGGATTTAGGCGAATTCTCCGGAAAAAAATGACATCATGCAGACGGAGAACACAAAAGTGGCAATCGCATTTACAGAATGTTGAGTTATTTAAATATTAGATTATAGGCGATTTGCAGGCTCCCTTGGGTTTCTGTTAAAGTGATTTGTAGATCGGCAGTTTTGCACTTAATCAGCCAGACAACTGTGCTGGTCTCGAAGGCGTTTGACGTAAGTAGTTTTTTGATAGGTTCGCCGAATTGCTGTTGATACGCGGCTACTGCTTCAGACAAAGCGGGAGGTTGCGTAAAATTGGCGACGATTTTGCTTAACCGGGAGTTTTGAAATTCGACTTCGATATTAGCCGGAGCGTTTAGAATAACCTCGGCCTCATAGATAACGATGGAACTGTTCGGATTCGGGGGCAGTTCAGGCCCACCAATGCTGGTTCTTACGAAATTACTCTCGCGTAAAATCTGATGGACGGTGGCATAATCGTCGCCCCATTTGACTCCAGGCAACGGATTCCAAACCTCAGTTAAAGCGTGGTTGCTCGCAGTATTGTCGGTATTGCGAACGGAAGTAGTCGTAGGTTCGGTTGGCAAAGCGGGTTCTTCTGGTTTGGGAACTGCTGCCATGCCTCCGTAACTAGACACGTTTAGCACGCTCATAAATAAGTCCTTGCTTCCATTCCATGATAACTCGTTTGCGCTTTCACTTCGCTCAAGCACTTTACGCAAGGCAAAATCATAACCTTCCAAAAGGTAGGTAAAGTTCGTCGGGAACCAAAGATCGTACTTCACCGGATCAACCAAAATGGGCGCTCGACCGTAAGAACGAATTGCGAGGATCTGATCCAGCGGGGAGACGAATCCGCCCGAAGCCCGGGCGATGGAGGTGTCCATATCAAAATTCGTATTATGGGCATTATCGACCGCCGCAATAAAAATCTTCTTGGAAGGGATCGCTCCCTCCAACGGTCGCCCATCGGCACTGACCATGGCAAAACTGATGAATGGCTGGTTAAAATCTCCAACCAGAATTCCGTCGTGGAACTGATAACGACCGCCGGTTTTTCCTACATAGGCATGGACTAATGGCGCATCGATGATCATTCGTTGGCGATCAGGATCGTAGGTAACCGTTCGATCCATGGTATCCTCAGCGCCCATCGGGCGGTCGACCTGCATACCCCCCGTCGGCTCTCCAGTGAAGGAGATAACGCTGCCCTGCGTGAAGGTGTCGGCGCGTTGATCGATGCCGTTAAAATGTTCGTAGCTAAAAATGGCGTCGTTCGCCAATTGGTAAACAACAGGTGATTTCGCCGGAGGGATGGCACCTTCCAAAAAAATGCGTCCAGCAATCGCAATCGTCGAACCCATGACCGGATCGAAGGCAAAGTGAGTCCCCGACCAGTAATCCTGCTTACTGATATATTGAAGCGACCCGGCAAGATACATTTCCACCGGCGTGCGATCAGAATTGCGTTCGTTGGGTGCATGATAAAAATGAAAAAAGACTCCATCCCAATCCTGTCGACCAGCCAGTGCGGCTACCCTTAGCGGAAATTCTCCTCGGAACGGATTCGTGTTTCCCGAGTTAGTTTCATAGACTAGGGTGGCTTTGTCTTTAACCGTATGATTTTCGAAAACGTACATTGATGGCGGTCCGGTCAAACTGGATGTCAACGCCCATTGATAGTTACTGATGGAAACGGTATCTCCCGACAGGGCATCGGCAGCGAGCCAGGGGATGCTTGGGGTGAATTGTGTGTCGAAGACGAAGGGGATGACATTCACCCCCACCCCCGCCGGGGCCTGAGAACGGCAAAATTCGTGAAAATCCCGGTTAAACATCACCACGAGGTCAACTATGAAGTGGACATAATCGTCCCGGCGCGCCTTGGGGAAGCTATTCCGCTCGTTGAGTGTGGGACCAAGATGAACGACACCGTGGTCTAGAGATTCATCGTTACCCAGTGTCCCCCAAGCTTGCTTGAGCCCGGTATCGTTATGATAGCGAGTCTTAAGCCATGCGTTCCATTTTGTCCGCAGTTCGGCACGAAAAAAAACCGGCCAGTTGTCCAACTCGTTCTGCAAAGCTTTCATAACGAAACCGTTCTCATTCTGGACTTCCCAGACGGCGACAGCCTCCTCCTCGGCGTAGCGCTTTCCCGTGTAGGGATTAACATGGTTGAGAAAGGCGGTCGCGTTGGCCTTAAACACCTTTTGCGTCCGATCATCGAAGTAAAGCAGTAACCCGTCGATCATTCCCGGTCGCTTGTACTTGCCTAGAAGGGTGTGGATTCCTTCTTTCCATTGCGGCCAATCGGCTCCTCCGGCGATAAAGGAATCGTCCTGCACTAGCCCGTTAAGATTATCGTTAACCGGAGGGGAACCACCCAATCCTCCTGCAACCCAAATAAAGAATCCCTGTTTCTTTAACTCTGCGAAAAAGCGATCGTATTGATCCATAAAAGAACCGTCGCCCATCTTGCTTTGAGGGGGGACGCCGGTTTTGATGGATGCATCATTCCAAAAATCCTTAGGCCCCCAGAGGCGAATGGCGTTGAAACCGACTTTTCTGAGACGGGCCACCATATCGAGGTTCGGCGAATCATTTCGGTTGAGCCCCCAAAGACGCAATCGCTGATCTCCATAGTAGAGTTTGCCATTCTTGACTTGCGCATACACTCCGATCGTCGGCTTCACCGGATTATCAAAAATGTCGGCTTGCGAATACTTTTTGAAAACGATGGTCAGGAGAAAATCACGTTCCGATTCCGGCATCAGATCCATTTTAGGAACATCTACTCCACCGTCTGCCATCAGCAATATTCCATAATCTGGCCATACACCCGTGATCCATTTTTGTAGAAGTTGGGCAAAAGCTACACGAGTTTCGTGAGGAGTTTCCACATCTTGTCCATTCAGACTTAGATAGCCCAGCGCCTGCGCCTGGTAATCCGTGCCCGATTGAATTGCACCTCCCTGATAATCCCGCAACATCCGGTAGATAGATATTTTTACGTTCTTCGGAACAACCCCATCGACCTTGAGTTGAAGTGCCGCTTCCTGAAGATCTTCCGGCTTCACAAGTATTCGTCGCAGTAGCGGTAGGTCGGCGTGGATAATTAATTTTCCATCCAACGATCCGCCAAGAACTAATCGAGGTGTTGCAGCTTTCGTCCCGTTGAGCGGAGCAGAAGCAGTTTGATTTATTCCATCGAGAGGCAAAGACTGCGAGGCCAATAAGGGAATCGTGAGCGTTACGGTCGAGTCTTGAGACGAATCCAGAAAGTTTTGTCCGGGTGCCACCGAGTTAAAAAATCCTCCCACTAACCCTACACCCAGGACTAGACATGCGAGATGATTGCGATGTGTCGGGTAATTCATACGCTAAATGTCCTGGTGCGCTTTCCCTCTGTTAACCCGCCTTCGAGTCCCGACCGTATGGCCAAATAACTCATTTTGCGGAAGACGCCTCAAGAAGAAGCAACATAGTCCGTTCGCGCCACAGGCCAGCCGTGATGCTTCCTCCCAAAAACGCCACTCGAACTTCTTCGGCACGGGAAATCTTGGCGAAGAAATTAGGGAGACCGTCGCGGGTATTTAATTCCACAGCGAGTGAGGCTGCCGCCCACGTCCACTGCATTGAGATAAGTAGAATTATCCCCGTCCTGAACCAGTGTGTCGTGACGATTGCCATTTTCCTCGAGCTTCACGCTATGCATAGACTCCTATACCGAATACCGCTGCGGGACACGGGCCGTTCATGCGCTGAATACGCAGGACCAAACAACGGAGGGAGACTGGTTTCTCCAGCATCACCTCGCATCGCGCCAGATAATTTCCGGTCACTTTTGCCAACACCGCTCCCGCTTCTGTTTCCAGCTGAAAATCACTCGCCGTAAAAGGCATGGCTCTGTCCGGGTGCCAGAGCATGACTGACTCCATCGTATGGTCCCAGTCCGGATCCAAATCGATCACAACTCGGGTAATTTTCTGAGGTGTCGGCCATGTCATCGACAAGGTGGGAGCCAGGTCGGTCGGGTCAGCCACCCAGGCGTTGACAGTGGAAGTTGGCCGATAAATGCCGTTGCCAATTTGTTGGGCTGAAAAAGGGGCGATGGGAGCAGAAAGACCAAGAGCGAAGTTGTGCCCTGCAGGGCGTCGGCGGGGAGACCAAAGCTCAAACTCATCTACGCCGATATCACTGGTTCGTGCGGTATTGCCCGCCTGGTCGACTCCTCCCTGTGCGTGGTGATTAAAGAGTGTGAGAATACCGGTAACGCGTTGCGCGGTGCAGCGGATTTCCACATCTGCGTTGGCGAGAAAGACATAGTAGCCATATTGAGCTTCTTTAAGCGCGCTGGAGCAGGAGATGGTAATCTCTTGCTCCTTGCCGGGTTGGAGAACATGGCTGGATTCTGTCAGGACTTGCTCAGGCGTATAGTTGTGGACATCAGCACTCGTCATGAAGCGAGTCTTCAATGTCACGGCCTTATTAGCTCGAACGCGGAAGGTGGCACTCGGTACCGGGCCTGCCGCCAACGGGAGCATTTGCGCCGAACCTTGCTTCAAGGAAATCCATTCTCCATCGGCGGGAAATTCTCGAATCACATACTCCGACGAAGCCGAGATGCTAGCTTGAAGTGCAACATCGTCTGGGTCTGCGTGTCTCAGGCCTCGTATATGCTGTCCCCCGCGAAGTAGTGTGCGTTGCAACGTTTTGAGATTCTCACCACGGCTGAGATCAGCCGGACGTAGTTTCTTCTGCGCGCATATCGCTGCCGCCACGCCAGCGGCTTGTCCGCAGTAGCCAAGTGATGCCATATTGCGCAAGGATCCGAAGGAAACGTGAGAACAACTTAGGATGCGACCGGCGAGGAAGAGATTCGAAATATTACGGCTGTACATGGTGCGATAAGGCACTGGGTAAGGACCCTTAGCGTGATAATGCGTGCAGGGAATCAGCTCACTGTAAATTCCATCTGCCGGGTGAAGATCCAGAGCCCAACCACCATACGCGACGTCATCCTCATGTTGACGCTGACGCACGACGTCTTGCTGATTGAGCATGTAATCTCCCTCAAAACGACGGCTTTCGCGTTTGCCGGGGATCGTGCCAACCCATTCGAGGGTTAAATTCGCCGCTTCTGGAAATTTTCCCGAATTTTTGAAATAATTCCAAACGCCATAAACTACTTTCCATAGCTCCCATTTGATTTTAGACGTTTCAAAAACGGTATCGAGACGTCCGCCGAACTCAATCCACCAAAGTTTGCAGCCAGACTCCTCAAGCTTAAAATCGCGATATCGTGGGATAACTTTTTCAATATCCTTGAGCGCATAACTGGGCGGAACAAAAGGCACGGGTCGACCAGCATCTTTCGAGTAGAAGTAAATCGAATGTCCAAGGAGCTCTCCAAAGGCTTTGTCTGGAGCAAACGCCTCTCCAAACTCGTCCTTACCTTCAGCTCCGATACGAAACGCCGCTCCCGCCAGAAAACCCAAAATACCATCGCCCGAAGCGTCACAGAAAAGGCCCGCCTTCAGTTCATAGAATGTCTGGTTTTGGCTGTTGAAAGCGCAGGCGGCGGAGATGGAGTCCGCCTCTCCCTTTTCGATGCTGTAAACGGCAGTATCTAGAAGAAGGGTCAGGTTCGATTCCGCCAAGACCATGTCGAGAAACACGGTATCCAGGAGATGAGCGTTTCCGCCGTGATTCCGGTAGATATTGTGCATCAGAATTTCGTTCATCACACCGCTTTCGCGAGCCCATCGATTGTTATTATAGCCGTGCGAAGTCGCACCGTTCATCCAAAGTCGAACTTCGCTTGAAGCGTTGCCCCCCAGCACTGGGCGGTCTTGCACGAGAATCACGGAAGCGCCTTCGCGAGCCGCCGTAATGGCGAAACAAACACCGGCGACACCGCCTCCAACTACCACGATATCGGCGGTGAGAATTTCAGTGGGCAGTTCGCGCTGGGTTTGAGGAGGGAAGTTTTGCATGACGAGTAGATTGATTCTGAAATTATTAACTTCTTAATCGGTGACTATCTCAGAAAATTATGAATTATTGAGATGCCACGGCAGGTGATTTCCGATTGGTGGCTCTGGCGTAACAACGCCGGGTTAAGCAACCGCTCCGCGCGAGATATTTTCCAATCTCCGTGTGCTTATGCTCGCTGATCATTATTTATGGAAGCTGTACTGGATTCATTATTTGGGCCAACAAAAGGTGACTGTTAATGTAACAATTTCTCCATGCCGAGGGCGGGTTGGAAATCGATTCCGATTACTGACGCTCTTCGCTGCGCTTGAGTGACGAACTCATGAGAAGCAAGCGGCTTTTATGGGAGTCTAAGAACTTGCTGAAAAAGGCGTTCACGAACTCAAACGCTTGCTGAGGCAGATTGGTCCGGAGGATCAGGCTTTGGGGCTAGCTTGGGTTTTTCGGCGCAACTCGCGGGGACAGCAGTTAAAATGGCGTCGCACGGCTTTATTGAAGGCATGGAGATCGGCAAATCCTACGTCGAAAGCTATGCTCTTGATTGGTGTCGACGATTTTTGGAGCAAATGGCGGGCTTTAGTCATCCGTCTCTCCAAGATGTAGCCCTTCACCGTTTGCGACAGTGCGGCGCGAAATAGCCGGGTGAGGTGATTGTGGGAAAGCTCAGCCTCCCGGGCGAGTGACTCGACCAGCAGCGGTTCGTGGAGTCGCAATTCGATTCGACGAATGGTTTCGGTCACGGCGGCGTGGACTTTTTTTCGACGGCCCTGATCGTGTTTATCGACCGCGCTCCAGAGAAGATCCCATAAACGGACTTCGGCCCGCAAAGGTTGGGTGGGGAACATTCCGGCGGCTTCTTCAAAGAGGCGGTAGCAATGAGAGAACTCATGCCCGGTGTCCTGCAACGCGGGTACCGTCCAGATTGGACCGGAGGCAGGAAGCTTGAAATGGGCGAAAAGGTGCTCGGAATGGCCTTGAAACCGGTAGACGAGGTCAGCGTTGGGCGGGACAACGCTGAGATCCCCCGGCTTGATGTCAAGTTCGACTCCGTTGATTGAAAAACGGGCATGATAGCAGTAAAGATGAAGGCACCAGAGTCCTTGAAGATGGTAGCTTTCAGTTGGAAGCCGGCCATGGACACCGCGCCCGATCATCTGCAAGCGAGGTCTCTGTTCGAGCGGCAATTTAAAAGTCAACATGATGGGGCGTCCTGAAAGCCATGGTGAATTTTTACCACAAATGATGAATTCGGGCCATTTCTAAAAATTAGCCCTCCTGATATCTTCGAAGCCATGAACACGACTCAGGAAATCAATCCTCAATTGCTGGAGACCTTGATCCCGGAAATGCCTGTGATCAATACAGGCTCTCTTACGGCGGAACAAAGAGCCTTCTATGACCGGGAAGGTTATCTGGTCTTACCTTCCCTCCTATCTCACGATGAACTGAAGCCAGTCCGCGAAGCTCTTGAACAAAAAGTCTCTGAAATCGCTGAATCCCTACGCGCCGACGGGTTGATTACAGACAAGCGAGAGAACGATCCCTTCGAGACGCGCCTAGTCAATCTCTTCAAGAAATTGACCGAGGCCGATTTTCTAAAATATGGGCGAAGCTGGCGTGATCTTTATCCGGGTTATTTTCATCTGATGTCCAACTCCAAAATTCTTGATGCCGTCGAGTCGCTCATCGGCAGCGAGATTTTTGCTAACCCGGTCTATAACGCCAGGCCGAAAGTACCCGGCGTTGCGGCAGGCGCGGTGCCCTGGCACCAGGATCGCTCTTACTGGCCTTCTGCAAACTGGAATCCGGTGATTACGGTTTGGATTCCGCTCGTAGACACCAATAAAGTGAACGGATGCCTTCACGTTTGGCCGCGCACCCATAAAACGCGCCTTGTCGAATATCACAGTGAGACCCATACAGGCACCGGCTATACCGAAATCGATCTGAAGGAAGAGGCAGATCGCCACGCCGTGGCGTTGCCAGTGAAAGCGGGCTCAGCAATTCTTTTTAACGATCGGTGCATTCACATGTCGACGCCGAACAAATCGGACCATGTTCGTTGGAGCGTCGATCTCCGTTACCAGCCGACGGGCCAGGAGCGGATGAATCAGTATGGCGTCGGTTTTCTGGCCCGGAGCCGGGCATTCCCCAACCGGGTGGCTACTTTGGAAGACTGGCAGGCAGGACGTGACGAACATGAAGTGTAACTGACGATCAACATCAGCGACTAGCCCGCGGTACACTTCACGCCGATGGAAAACTAAGCCCGTCGCGCCAGGAACCCTCGATCATGATTGTCTGGGGATGATCGGGCAGCCCGAATTCCCGGCGCTGCAACTCGCTTAGAACCAAGTCAACTGTGTGGGATCCGAGGATGTCGTAATGTTGATCGATGCCGGCGAATTCGGGCGTCTCGGTCGCAACATCCAAACACACAAGGCGAAAGCGACCGCGCTTGAAATGATCATGTATCCAACGGGCCTCATCCAGAAAGCTGCAGATAACAACGTCCGGCTTCGTTTGTTTGAGCCATGTCAAAAAACGGCGCTCTTCCCAATTGGTGTAGCGATGGACTTGACTTGCAAGGTCTGCTATCACGCCGGTCTGATTGGCCAGAAACGAAGCGACATACGTCCCCTGAGTGCGCGCATTCATGAGAGAAGAGATAATAAATCCGATTCTTTTTCCTCCCTGCTTCCGGATCTTTCGCAAGGCAAGGATCATGGCCATGTAGTGATGATGCTGCACCCGGTTGATGCGTGGTTTCCAAAGCGAGCTTCCCACGGCTGCAACTGCGTAGCGACTCCAAGTGAGCCGAATGTGGCCGTGCGGTTGACTGACAGTGGGACCGATAATCAACCCGCGAATATTTCGCATCCGAAACATCTTCTCCAACCGGGAAAAACTCGATGTCTTTTCCTTCAGCCAAATGATCTCGGGATGGTAGCCAAAATCAGTGGCCCGCTTCACCGAGCCTTCGTAAAAACGGCTCATGAACACGTTATTCTCGGAAAAGGGATGGAGAAGATAGGCTAAGGTTTCTCGATAAGTCGGCGATGATCTCCGCACAAAGGCGCCCATCACCGATGTGATCCTTGGGTCAGGTTCATAGCCCAACTTTTGGGCGGTCTCTAAAATGCGTGCTCGCAATTCAGGCCGTACGGAGGCATTTTTCTTGAATGCGCGGCTCACAGTCATGGATGACACGCCGACCACTTCTGCAACTTGTCTCAGGGAGTGACGATACTGCGGGGCTCGTGAGGCCTTGGCATTTGCAACATGCTCCATAGGTGGAAGTTAAGAATATCTCTGCGAATGTTACAATAACAATCGAATGTCATTTGAATAAAAGCAGCTTAAGCGGTTTCATGGTATCAGCGATGAAGCCCGTCCAATTGCAAACTCTTACGGTCGATTTATGCATTATCGGCGCAGGAATTTCAGGGCTTATCGCCCACCGCGCGAATGTTTGAAATTCGAGCCTCCTAATGAATTTTGAAACCAAGAATCGATTGAACCCTTTCCCTTCTACAATTCCCGCAAGGCGCACGGCTGGTTCACCGTTATACCGGGGTGCCTCCAAGGCCTGCCGTGGTTTTAGCCTGATCGAGATTCTCATGGTCATCAGCATCATGGCGATACTTGTTTCGGTGGGAGCTCCTTCATTTCTCAGCAGCTATCGGGCCTCAGGTTTGACTGATGCCGGAAATCAGCTCGACAATGTTGCCACGCTGGCGAGAGAAAATGCCATCAGTCATAACGCTCGAACGGCCGTAGTTCTGATGACAACTGATCCATACGATTCGACCCTCTCCGGGAGAGCATTTAGCGTCTGGCAGATGCAGAGTGATCAAACTTGGACCCAGTCAAGCCGCTGGCAATTTCTACCGGCCAGTAGTAAGGCCTACGACGACCCGACTGCTACGGTCACAGGGTTTCCCGCGCCATTGCCGACGATTACTATACAGGGCAACCCCTTGCCGGCGGCAGACTACTCAGCTTTTATTTTCAATCCAGATGGCAGCATGTACACGGGGCCTTCCACCACAACGCGGATCGCCTCGGTTGAGTATAAAGGTGACCCCGCTCCGGTCGGATCCGTTAACACTTCTCTCAAAAATTACTACGATCTCGTCTTCAGTTCTGATACGGGGGCCATTCATGTTGTCCGGCGTTGAACGAAGCATCTGCGGTCGTGCTTGCGTGCGACCCCAAGCTTTTACCTTGGTCGAAGTTGCTATTGCTTTGGCGGTAGTTTCCTTTGCTCTCATTGCACTGATCGGACTTATTTCAGTGAGCCTGCAATCGAGTAAGAGCGCCAACCACGATACGGAAATTGCTCTGGCGTCCCAATATGCCCTCTCGACCTTGTGCACGAATAGCTTCGCAAATCTGGTCAACCTCCAGCCAGTAACAAATTACTTCGACTATCAGGGATCTCCGACTAGTTCCTCCAGCACCTCAGATCCAGCGGTGTTTAGTTGCATTACCCAAACGAGCACTAACCTGGCTCCATTTTCCTGGGCGAACCAAAACACCAACTTCGTAGCCGTCGAGCTCACCTTCACTTGGCCAGGACAAACCAATATCATCGGGAATAATGCAAAAGTTATCTGGACCTCGATATCGGCCTATTAGAAAGGAGGGACGGCATTCTTTCACGCTGGTGGAACTTCTGGTGGCCATCGCCATCTTTAGCATCCTACTCGTGGTGCTTCTGCAAATAGTGACGCAGACTACCAAGGTATGGCAGCAAGTCAGTGGAGATAGCGCCAGTCGCCAGAACGCCCGGCTTCTGCTGCAGTTAATGAGGAGAGACTTGGAGAATGCGGTTTTTTCCATCGGATCAACGAATAACCTGCAGTTTCAGATGAATCCCGCGTCTCTAAATGGCAGCGGCTATCTTAATCCTTCTGCCGCTTTCTGGCAGACCGCAGTTTCGGGATCGACCGCGATAAATGGGGACATTCAGGACGTCGGATATTTCATTAATTGGGTTCCCGATTCTACAGGAGTCGTTCACGGGACTCTCTGCCGGATCCAGGTAGCCCGACCGAGCTTCAACTCAGCCACGCCGTTCCTTACGATCACACCATCCTTGCTGGCCACCAACGCTCCAGGCCTTGCGAACACAGATTTGACCAGTCCCAACGCCTTCCATGGTCTGTTAGCCGATGGCGTGGTGGGACTCTGGATGACTCTTTACTCGAGCAACATGAATGTTATTTCCGCTTCGTCCTCCTACAATTCCGCTTCCACCGGCGCCGCTCAACCGGCCTACGCCGATATCGGAATCGTCATGTTGAATCCCGGCGTGGCCAAGCGGATAACAACCTCCAACCTTACCTCGATTACGGGTCTATATAGCAATCCCGGCTGCACAAACGCCGCCTCTTTTGTCAGCCTGCTTTCTCCCACTTTTCAGGCAGGCGCGCGCTCCTTCACCACGCGCGTCCAAATAAAGAATGTTCCATAATACATGAAAAGTCCGCTCCTCACCGGAAATCCCTCTGCCCGGAACAGGGCGGCGGTCTTGGTTATTGTCCTGGGTTTCCTTGTCTTTTTGAGTCTCATCATCGTCAGTCTCACACTCGCCCTGCAAATGGAAAGTCAGGCGGCCCACTACTATGCGGCACGAGGCTCGGCCGATCTGCTGGCGGAGCAAGGAATCGAATTTGCACGTGCGGCCTTGATCACCGCCGAACAGCCCACCAACGCCTGGGCCACGGCCCCCGGTCGAATTTATTATTGGCCGACCAACTCCACTCCCGCCTCGGGTGTGGCCATGGATCTTTCTTCGGGTCCGACCAATGCAGCGGCAAGTGGTGTCTATCTTCCACCTGATCTTAATCACCTGGTTTCAGCGGAGGACTCCATGACGGCCATTACCGGCGAGAGTAACTCGGCACCAATGAATGTGGGCTGGATTTATGTGCACCAATCCGGAGCCCAGGAGACCAATCAAGTCCCCGCCATTAATACTGTAGATCCCATCATCGGCAGGTTCGCTTATTGGACTGACGATGAGAGCTCCCGCATCGACCTCAACACTGCCGACGCCACGGCGGGTAATACGAATTCTCTTAATCATCCCAGCCGCATCGATCTTAGCAGCCTGTTGGGAGTCAACTTCGCTCAGGAAATCTATACGAATGCCCTGGTTTCGTCTTTCAATTCTCCCGATGACGTCCGGCGGCTCGATCCCGGTCTCTCCTCCATGATCTCCACCAATCGCTTTTCCCTGACCCATTATGCCTACAGCCAAAATCTGAATCCGTGGGGCCAGCCTAAAATCATCCTCACGACCAAGCAAAGCTTGGCGGGGATCGGTAATACAAATTTCTTGAATTTTTTGACCAGTCCAACGGCTGATCCCGGACTTGTCGGGAACTGTACTTTGAGCGGCAGTACGAAGAGCGTGGCGGCCGAGGTGAATCTTATCAGCAGTTATCTGACCAATAACTGGCCCGGATTCGGAGCCAATTCCTTTATCCAGAAATATGGTGCGTCATCCCAGACCCAGGCTGCAAACGAGATGGCGCTCAACATCATCGACTATGTCCGCAGTGTGGAATCGACCAATGTGCTCTGCGAACCGATTCGGGGAAACCTGACCTCAACCACGTTGGATCAAAGCTCCGCTGGAACGGGATCCTTGTCGGGCCTCTTTGGAACGAGTCGGCATCCACTTATTACCGAGGTCGCCTGCTGGATCGAACCAACCCGTACTTTCCCTACTACTGCTTCACCCGCTGGCTATAGAGCCTATGTCTCGGTTGAACTCTATCTGCCCCCCGGATATGGAGTCAGCTCCGTTTCAATTCCGGGCAATCAGGTCGCCACATTGGTTCTCCAGGAGGGAGCCCTATCTGACAGCGTAGTTATTTCCTCTTCCCCGCCCACCCCTACGCCAACCACGGCGACGACGCTGCCTGTCGCATGGGTATCTTCCGGAGCTCCGGGTGGCGTCCTCTCTGCTGGAAATTTCTGCGTGGTGACGGTTGAGTACAACGCCGGCGGAAATCCTGCATCGGTTTCATTTCCCACTAACATATATCCGGGCCGGGTTTCCTTTAAGGATTCTGGAGGGGGCCTATGGGAGGTTGCTCCAGTTGGTTTCAACTTCGGCACGGTTCCCGGCCCCGGGCTTTCAATCATCATCAACAATGTTGCCTGGTCTACCGCCCCCGCCCCAGGTTTCGTGCTGGAGATCAACGATCCGCGCGTAAACAAAAATGCCAGCGATTGGACCCTTGAATCAAGCGATGTCATGGGTAGCCAGCCCATACCCTGGCTGAAGACCGTAACGACCACTCCTCCAGTCCCTCCACAGGACACCATTTCTACGACGTCCACCACTCCAAGCACGAATAGTCTCTATTTTCCCGCGCCCGGCGGCACCGTCCAGTCAGTGGCCGATTTAGGCTATATCACGACGGGGGTAAACCTTTCAACCAATGGCGTCCCTTGGCGAAGCGTGCGCCTGCAACCAACTCCTGCGGCCCAAAGGACATCGGCATCGGTGCCTGACTGGGTGCTGCTCGATCTCTTCCAAGCTCCCTTCAGCACGAACCGCCCGGATATTTACCAGCCCGAAACCAATAGCGCAGACGGGATGATAAGCATCGCAGGGCAGGTGAATATCAATTCGGGCAATACTCCTTTCCCGGGTAACCCGAACATCGTCCGGACGGCGCCCCTCGTTGCCCTTCTTCAAAATGCCACAAATTTGGTGACCGCCTCCACTGCCGGTTCTGCCGCCACCAACGTCGGGCTCATGACCATGGCGGCGAATGGGACGAATTACGGTGCGCCGGTCTTCTTCTCACCCGCCGAATTGGCCGAAGTCCAGGGAATTGCCGACGGTGGAGAGGCCTCCGAATCTAATTTGAGGGGCTTGGTCGATCTCTCTACGGTGCACGGCTCCACATTCCGGGTTTTCAGCGTGGGCCAGACCCTGACGCAAACGCCCGCAGGCATACTGACGATCCAATCCGAGCAATACAAAGAAGCGATCATTCGCCAGGACAGCCTCACTCGTCACGTGACCGTTCTTTGGAAAAACATCTCGGAGTAAAGGAGCCCCACATGCATTCTTCCGCAACTTGCCACGTCAGAGCGAACGAGACTCGCACAACCGATTGTTACATTAACATGCGTATTTTTGTTGGTGTAAGTTAAAAATATGCAATGTTGGCCAATAACAGAAAAGGCAATGAGAGTAATGACTGTTTCCTGCCGGCTTCAATAACCGACCCTATTTTGAAAATGAAAATTATGAAGAAACTCGCTGTACTGGTCAGTCTGCTGATCGCAGGATTTGTCACCGCCCCTTTTGCCCAAGCTACGCCATCAGCTCCATATACTTGGAATGTCGCTTCGGGTACGAGTACTTGGAATACGGCTGGAAATTGGACCGGCGGCATTCCCGCCTCCAGCGCCGAAACCAGTTTGACCTTCAACAGCGGTTCTTCAACCTACACGTCAAACGATAATTTAGGCGGCACGCTCATCTTGAACCAAATGAACTTTGGTGGAAGCGGTACGTCGGCGGTTACCATCGGTACCAGCGGTAGTGGTGGAAATCTCAATTTTGAAACGGATAGCGAGAGCGATTTGCCCACCATCGTCGATACGTCTGCCGCCAATTTCACTGACTCCATATCTGCTACCATCACGAACTCTCTTACGGTCACCAATAGCGGCGGAGCCACTCTAACTCTGTCGGGCACCCTTACCAATAATGGAGGGATTACGTTCAGCGGTACCGGTGCGCACGATCTCACCGATGTAATTAGCCTGAATAGTTCTAATACAGTTTCAACCACCAGCGGTATTGCCTTGACCGGTGGCGTTCTCCTCACGGGCCGAAACGCCCAATTCACCGGTTCGGGAGCATTCAACCTGTCGGGTGGGGAACTCGCCTCTAACGAAGCTGTGGGCGTAACCCCTTTCACAGTCACAAACGCGTTGACCATAAGCGGCACCGTTCAGTTCGGCGACAGTAACCATGCTTCGGTGGGGGCATCCAGTGTCACCCTCGACGATGGATCAACTTTGGTGGCCGGAAGTGCAACGTCTACCAGCGGCGCCTATGTTTTGCAGACTGGCACCAGCGGAGTCACATTCTCGGCCAATAGCGGAGTAACCCTGACGAACAATGCCACCATAAGCGGCAGCAATAACGTCATTTATGGTGGTTCCGGAAACATTCTCCTCAATGCTGGCACTACCAATACTTATTCCGGCACTACGACCGTCAATTCAGGCGTAACGGTGACTCTCCACAGTCCAAATAATAACCATGTTGCGATTTCAGGAAGCGGCCTCACTATTAATGGAGGCACTGTCAATCAGATTGCGGCGACGAACCAAATTGCGACCACTGCCTCCCTAACGCTTGAAAATGGTGGCGCTTATTCTTTGAGCGGTCTTACCGCCAACACGAACTTTCAAACCGTCGCTAGCCTTACGATCGGCTCTGGATCCAGTGACATCACCGACAGTTTAACCTTTGCGTTGCCAACTACGGGTGGTACCACCAATGCGTTTTTGAAAGATACCGGGTCATTGACCTTCAATTCGACCTCGGCGGTCATTAATGTTTCAGGAGCAACGGTGTCAGGCACCTACGAGTTGCTTTCTGTGGCGGGACTCGGCGCAAGTTCTCTCGCTGATTTTACGATCAATCCGGCGGATGTCGGCTATACCTTGTTTGCTCCGGTAGGTGGCACCACTCTTGACGTCATCTTTGCAGCACCGGAACCCGGTACATGGGCTCTCATGCTCGGTGGCTTGACCCTTCTGGCGCTAGTTCAGAGGTCGCGCCGTAAACGTAATGCGCCGAACACTTCGACTTTGTCCTGATTATCCAACCTCTCCAAAGTGAAGCGGCACTAGCTTGCTTCAGAAAATAGGAGCGGCATTCACACTTGAAAGAACTGACAGCACAGCCGTCCTCCAATACCCCCTAGCCCGTGTCATCCATCCAAATTACGCCCTCATGGCAAAGCCAAGGCACACCCCTGCGACACACGTGGGCTGGCTTGGGAAACATTGATCAATTTCGCTGGTTTGTCCGCAAGGACTGCCTGGATCAACTCAAACTTGCTCACGATGAACTTGGCTTACGCCATGTCCGGGCTGTTGGCATGTTTGACGATGAACTCAGGGTGCTTTGCGTCGATCCTACCAAATGGCGGGATAAAGAACGGAAATCGATTCCGCGCACTAACTGGCAGATCGTCGATTATGCCATCGAGTCGCTGCTGGAAATCGGCATTAAGCCGATGTTCACGACTTGTTTTACCCCAAGCGCATTGGCCTCGGGGACACGGACGGTTTTCTCCACGAAGGGAAATATCACTCTGCCCAAAGACTATGCGGAATGGGAGCGATTCGTCGCGGATTCTGCGCGTCACGCAATCCATCGTTTCGGCCTAGAGGAAGTTCGAAGCTGGTATTTTGAGGTTTGGAATGAGCCCAATCTTCAGGATTTTTTTGCCGGAACCCAAAAAGATTTATTCGAACTCTGGCAACGCACCTATTCTGGACTCAAATCAGTCGACTCAGGATTACGTATCGGCGGCCCCTCAACTGCCCGAAGCGAATGGATTCGTGAAACCATCGACTGGACCCGCAAAAATGATTGCGAACCCGACTATATAATCAGCCATTGCTATAATAACGACTCCGCCTTTGGAGCTCTTTCTCCTTTTGCCGGACCTCAGGAGGACAAGTCGAACACTTCACCCAATTTCACGAGCGGAGTGGTGCGGGGATGCCGCGCCATCTTGAAGGAATTCGATTATCGGGGCGAACTCCACTTCAACGAATGGGGGCGCACCTGGCATCCATGCGATTTTCAAAGAGAGAGCGAAAATGAGGCGGCGTTCATTGCAAAGACCATGGCTGAAGTTTCGCAGGAGGCAGATTATTTTGCCTATTGGTGCCTTTCCGATATTTATGATCAGGTCGGTTATGGCGCGGAAACTTTTCACGGTAACTACGGAATGATGAATCTCCAAGGCATCCGCAAGCCGTCATGGCACGCCCATTCGCTGCTGAGAAAGTTGGGATCGACTCAAGTCGAAGCCCAAATCATCGGCCAGGAAGGTCTTCTTAACGTCCTCGCCACATCGGGAGAGGATGCCTTCCATCTCCTCGTCCACGACTACCGTTACGATGCTGTTCTGACCGAGTCTGCCCAACTGCGCGTTGCTTTGCCTTCCGATTTGGGAGAGACACCCCAACTGCATCTCTGGCGTGTCGGAGCTTCCGAAAACAATGCGCCAGCTCTCTGGCGTCAAATGGGCTCTCCCGCTTATTTGCGCCGCGAGGAGAAACTGGCGTTAGTCGAGGCCAGTCATCTTCAGGAAAGCCTCGGGGCTGTTCGCATTGAACGCGGTCCGAGCGGCCTTGAAGCTGTCTTTGAAAGTCCGCGACCAGGTGTCGCTCTTTTAGAAATGGCCCGAATTTAGCGGCTTAGCGGAACAGTTTTTTGGAGAAACTTTCCGCCGGATTCGTTGTCCGAGTTCTACGGCTTGGCTCCGACCTCGGCCTTGACTTCGGCCAAGCGCGCGAGGAAATCTGGCTTCGTTAGCAACTCGCGCGCAACTTCGCGGACATCCCTCTCACCTTCCTGGCTGTCCGTCGTATAGTGCACGCCCATGACAACGCGGCTCTGCGCAATCCGCTAGTAAGCGGTGAGTGAAGCACCATGAGTTCAAGGTTTCCTAATTGGATTGGAGGCTTCTTTACTGAGTCCGCTCAAACAGGGCGTAACTCGGCAACGCGAACAACAAGCTGAGTTCCATAGGAGTATGGGGTGAATGCTATTAAAAGATCCTCGTTTTCAACCGTCGGATTCATAAGTAAAATCTCGTCGTTATCGATCCAACGGGCGGACTCGATTTTTTCGGGCAGGCCCTTTAGCTGGCGAGAGCCAGCTAATCCATTGTTCACCGTGACGTGATCATTGCCCTTAATTGCCAGGTTAAAGGCAAAATAGTAGTAGCTGCGTCCGACTTGGAGAATAAAATCACGTCCGCTGCAGGAAGTGCCGTCTACTGGTCGACCTTCCCTGAGAATGGTATCGTAACGAGCCGTCCAGTCGCCCACCCGGCGCAAGGCGGCATTTTCGTACTGGGGAATTCCACCCTGAGCTGTCGGCCCGACATTTAGTAAATAGTTTGCGCCCACTTTTCTTGAAAGGCAGAGATTTTCGATTATCTGTCTCGGCGAAAGATAAGCAAAGTCATCGGCGCCAACTCCCCAATGCGCGTTCATGGTCTGACACATTTCCCGGGCCAGATATTTCTGACTTCCACGCTGATCAGGCATAGTGGGAAGGCCCTGCTCAAACGTCATGATATCGACTTCAGGATGGCCTTTGCCTCCCTGGGCATCGAGACCGGTATTATTGATAATCATGGCTTCGGGTTGAAACTTGCGGATGAGTGCGTAAAGGCGGTCCTCCTTCCAGTCGGCCTCGGGGTGAGCCCAATTTCCATCGAACCAAAGACCTCCAATCGGCCCGTAATTTCTGCATAGCAACTCAATCGATGCGTGGAAATAATCGAGGTACTCGGCGAACTGAGGCCCCCCATCGCGCGGAGGCCACTTGAGATCTTTCCACCACTGCCAATCGATCGTGGTATGATACAAAAAGGGAACAATATCTTCAGCCCGACAGGCTTCCACGAACTCGGCCACCAAATCACGTCCTGCTGGAGAATGAAGTGCATCAAACTTCGATAGTCCGCGGGTATCGTAAAGGGAAAACCCTTCATGATGTCGCGTCGTGAGAGTGATATACCGCATGCCTGCCGCCCGCGCCAGACGCGCCCAAGCCCGCGCATCGAAGTCCTCCGCAGTAAAGGTCTCTTTGAGTTGATTGTATTGTTCTGCCTGCATCTGCCTATGCAGCATGACCCACTCCCCGGCCCCCAGCTGTGAATAAAGTCCCCAGTGGAGAAACATTCCAAAACCAAGCTTTTCGAACCGAGCGATGCGGGAGAGAGGTGGAGGAACAATAAGTTGAGCCGTTTCCATATTAAATCGTCCTCGAATCTCACCGACTTACGGTGTGGCAAGCAAGTTTAAATCCAACGGAGTGAGTGTTAATGTAACAATTCCGTTTTCTGAGGCGGCTCTTTCCTCAAGACTGGTAAAAAATTTGATGGACCATGTTACATTAACAGACGCAATCTACTGGCCCCGGTTGGCTTTAGGATGGGAGTTTGGGCCGACAAAGTCTCTGTCATCCCCCCCATTCTTATGCGCAAAGCTCTTTCCTTCTTTAATTATTCGATAGTCATCTTCCTATTGGCCGTCATTCCTGTCTCGGCCTTTGGAGCCGTCCTGGCCACCGAAGTCCAGTTTCCTACGGACGCACCCGTCTGGAATGTTCGTGATTACGGTGCCAAGGGAGATGGAGTTTCCGACGATACCCAGGCTTTCCAGGCGGCTATCGCGAGCGCCTTGGACGCGCCCGGTCGATACGGTCGCGGCGGTGCAAGTCAAATTGTCTATGTCCCCAACGGCACTTATAAAATAACCGATACGCTCCAAAATATAATTCCCAATAACGGGAAACCGATCTGGCACGAGGGCTTTTATCTTCAGGGCCAAAGCGAGGCAGGCGCGGTTCTCCTTTTGCCCAATAGCTGCCCGGGATTCACCGATCCTGCCAAGCCAAAGCCGGTCATTCAGACAAAATCCCAGAACGGTGCTGTCGATGCGGCCTTCCGGCACTACGTTCGAAACCTGACGGTCGATATCGGCACGGGAAACTCAGGAGCGATCGGCATTGATTTTTTGGCCAACAATCGGGGTGGTCTTTATCATGTCACCATACAGTCGAGCGATCCCAACAAAATTGGAGTCAGCGGAGTCGCCATGGATGCGAGATATCCCGGCCCCGCCCTCCTCAAATACGTTACAATCCGAGGATTTAACACCGGCATCTCGATGAACAATGTCTCCGAGTACGGCATGACTTTCGAGCATATTACTCTTCAGGATCAACTTGAGACGGGCGTGTACCTCGGAGCTAATTCGGCGGTCATTCGCGAGTTGAACAGCACCAATAGCGTCCCGGTCGTTACCAATATACGCGGACACTTGGTGATATTAAATGGCACGTTTACTGGCGGCGTTGCCACGGCAACCGCCATCGACATGCGGGGCGCCGGACAGATTTATTGTCGAAATATCACTAGTAGTGGCTATGGATCCGTCATCAACGAAAACGGTGGAAAGAACGTCCCAGGCAACGGCGCCATCCCTGTGACTATTGCAGAATACGTGTCATCCGGGCCTTATAAGGCATTTCCGAACAACAGCGATACCTCGTTAAATTTGCCGGTCAAGGAGACTCCTGACTTTAACTCCCTGGATATGACGCAATGGGCAAATGCCGCCCCGACCAAAGGTTTGCCCGATTGTCTTTCGTCTATTCAAGCGGCCATTGATTCGGGCAAGCCGATCGTCTATCTGCCATCGGGCACTTATTCGATTTCCAATACGATTATTCTCCGAGGGAGCGTCAAAAAGTTCATTGGCTTGTGCGCAGTCCTGCTTCCCACTCACGATTTCCCCAAAAACGCCCCATTGATTCAGTTCGATGGAGGCACAGAGGATTTCACTATCATCCAGGATATCGCACTTGTCGGTAATGCGGTTGATTCCCATGAAAAGATTGCTACCGGAATCATGAATAACAGTGCCAAAACCCTGGTGATTTCCAACTGCGATGTCGAAACCTATGACAACACTGCCACTGGTGTCGGTGACTTGTTTCTCGAAAACACCATCGGACCTATTCTTAACATCGACTTTCCTCAGCATGTCTGGGCACGACAGTTAAATATCGAAGGCAGCTCGGGTGCTCATATCACGAATAACGGGGGAACCCTCTGGCTTCTCGGTTATAAAACTGAAGGTTCACATCCGGCGGTAGAAGGGAACCTTCACACCCTTTTGGTCAATAACGGCGGAACTGTCGAATTGACCGGAGGCTTTTTCTACCCGACTGGGAAATTTGCCCCAACCGTTCCCATGATCATCAATAAGGAAGGATCCATCAGCCTCAACTACAAAAAGGACGATGTAACCTCCCTCAATTATCCCGTTCAAATTGAAGATATCGAGTCAGGTGTTACGGTAGACTACCCTGCCACGAGCCTTCCCGGAGGCAACGATTGCCCGCTTTATAGCGGCCATCATTAGGGAATCGAAAATTCAAAGGCTGAACCGCTCGAAAATAGGAGCTTGGGCTTGTGATCCCTTTGAGCTTTCCGATCGCTCGAAAGCTCCTGAATATCTATCCAGATTGAATGACCTGAAGAAATGCCTCGAGCATTGGAAAAGCACATCTGTCCTTTAACGACTCGATACGTGAACGGCCTCTCAGTCGATTGTCGCTGGGCTTGCACGGGACAGGCGCCGACTAGAATAAGCAGACCGAAAATCACTGGGGGAACAATTGAACCGTCGGCGGAAATTTCGCGAAAAGTGGAGAGAGTCCAAATACCCTACCGTAGCAGCAACCGACTTGATGGATGAGGTGGAAGAAAGGAGCAATTCAACCGCCCGATTCATGCGACAGGTGTCAATATACCGATGCGGTGAAGGTAATTTGAACTGCTTGAAGATACGGCAAATATAACTGCGATCCAGATGCACCGCCTGGCCTAGCGTCTCAAGATTGTGAATCTCGGAACAATTCCTTTCGATAAAATGGCGGCACCGCTCGACATGATCGTGCAATTGAACGGACAGCTGGGGCACCTGCGCGGCGACCTCCGTTGTCTTGATTAAAATGAGATTGAGATAAGCCGCGCAAACGGCCTGACGATTTGGGAGGTTCTTTCTTCCCGCCGCGATCAATTGCTCGCAAAGACCAGCCAGATGGTCCATCTCCGAAATACGGCGAATTTCCCCCGGCGCAAGAATTCCGGAATGAAATATTTTTTTGGCATTTCCAAAAAACTCGATGAAATACTTGAGCATGGGCGCTGTGGGATCAGTCCGAATCATCACCGGCATTCCGGGGCCGTAGAGAAAAATGTGGCCGGGCAAAAGCTGGTGTGATTCGCCATCCAGAACCAGTTTTCCCCGTCCACCGACCACGAGTTCCAGCGTGAAACACGGAAAATTATTCCGTTCAATGAGATAGTCAGGCAGGCAGCGCTCCCGTCCCGCACCAGCTACGCGAACTTGCCTGCTCGCATAAACCGATGGCTCCAAATAACAAATCGCCTCGTCGGTCACCTGGGTGCTGGTCGGCGGAATAACAATGCGTTCAAGTCTGTCCATAAATAAAACCATCTAATAGAGCTATTCCGTCTTTCATTGCGGACGATAGTATCCATGTATCCGGCAATTCTGTCTATTCCTCTTGTAGCTGTTGCACCGTATATAATTGCACACCCAACTTATATGAAGAAACCCATCTACCTCGTCGCCAGCGGAGATCTTCGCCTTACCGCCAATCAAAAATGTCAGGATGCCCAAGCTGCCTTGGAAAAGGATCTGATCACGGCCATTGAAAAGGAAGGCTACACGGTCAAACGCGCCCACCCCTACGACAAGACGAAGCAGCACGGATTCATCGATAGTCAGAAATACGGCATGGAAGTTTTCCGAAATATACCAGCCAATGCTCCATTGATCGTCGCCGAAGCCGTCTGGCAATACAGTCACCATCTCTTGGCGGGACTGACGACCCATCGGGGGCCCATTCTTACCGTCGCCAATTGGAGCGGCACGTGGCCCGGTCTCGTCGGCATGCTTAATCTTAATGGTTCACTGACCAAGGCCGGGATCAACTACAGCACCCTCTGGAGCGAAGACTTTACCGACGCTCTTTTTCTGAAGGGCCTTCGGTCTTGGCTCAAGACCGGAAAGGTCAAGCACGATACCTCGCACGTCAAAGCCATCAAGAAAGTCAAAGTTCCCTCGGCAGCAGCGAAAATCGGCCGCGCCTTTGCTCAATGCCTCAAGCGCGACAAGCTCATCATGGGCGTTTTCGATGAAGGCTGCATGGGCATGTTCAACGCCATTATCCCGGATGAACTTCTCCACCCGACCGGTGTCTTCAAGGAGCGACTCAGCCAATCCTCACTTTACGCAAAGATGCAAACGGTCAAGGATGCCGAGGCCCGCGCGGTCTACCAGTGGCTGTTGGCTCGTGGAATGACTTTTCAACTCGGAACCGACGAGGTGACGGAGCTGACCGAAGCGCAGGTCCTCCAACAATGTAAGATGTATATTGCTGCCGTGCGGATTGCGGCGGAGTTTGGCGCGGAGACAATCGGTATTCAATACCAGCAGGGACTCAAGGATCTTGCCCCAGCGTCCGATCTCGTTGAGGGTCTGCTCAACAACGTGCAACGCCCTCCGGTTTATGCCGAGGCGACGGGCAAGGAGCTTTTCAAGGGTGAAGCACTTCCTCATTTCAATGAGGTCGATGAGTGCGCTGGACTCGACGGTGTCATCACCTACAAACTCTGGCGCGAACTCGGCTATGCGCCGGAAAATACGCTCCACGATATTCGCTGGGGTCGGCAGTACAAGGACAAGGAACTTGATGCCTATGTCTGGGTATTCCTTATCTCCGGGGCAGCACCGCCGGAACATTTCATCGGCGGATTCAAAGGTACTTCGAGCGAACGCCAGCCTTCGAAGTACTTCAAACTTGGCGGAGGTACCGTCAAAGGCATCAGCAAACCCGGCTGGATCGTCTGGAGCCGTGTATTCGTGGAAGACGGCAAGCTCAAGTTCGACACCGGCCTGGCCGAAGTCGTCAAATTGCCCAAGGTGGAAACGGACGATCGCTGGAACCTCACAACTTCGCAGTGGCCCATCATGCATGCGGTATTGCAAGGGATATCGCGCGATCAAATGATGGCCCGTCATAAAAGCAACCACATCCAGGTCGTCTACGCACCGGACAAGGCCGGGGCCAAGCATGGCCTCTTTGTCAAAGCCGCCGCGATGGCAGAACTGGGATTGGATGTTTCCGTTTGCGGAAAAGTATAAACCAAATTTTCACAAAAACTTTGCCCTGAAACCTCGTTAATTTAATGAATAATCTGGATGCGACATCCGCTGGATGTTGAGCGACAAATAAAAATGGATAGCCGATAACGAGTGGAAGGGGATGATCTTGATTGGTTATTACCTAGGCGCGCGAATAGGGGATAGCTCGCAGATGAGGTGGAGTTGCGTTGATTTTGAAGCTTCCACCATCACGTTTCGCCAACAGAAGAAAAAGCAGGGATCGAAAGCGAAGCCGGTTACGACGGTGCTAATGCCGGAACTCAGGGATTACCTGATGACTCAACGGCAGGCTCGTAAAGTTGGCGAATTTGTACTTCCCAATTTGGCGAAGGAACCGGTTACGACGCGTGAAATTTGCCTGTACGAGAGACCTTGGGTCGAAGAGGAGCCTAACTGGGCTCCGAGCTCCTTTGTGGAGAGAATAAGGCGTTGGTTCTCTGACACGGCAAATGGAAGTCTCCATAGGAGTGATCAGCCGCTCGAGCCTTTGCTTTTCCAGTCTCCATACAAGCTTGTTCTGCCCCGTGATAGCCTCTAAGCAGGGAAGTGTTGTTGGATACAGAAGTACTTCTTGAGTGTTCGTGGAGACAAAAATGAAGGGGCTTACTGCGTCTGCTTCAGCCAGAAGCCGGATAACGAAAAGACGCTCCATTTACCCTTTGTTTTTCTCCAAATGCGGCCATCTAGTGGGCAGCGACAGAGTTGTTTTGGAGTTTTCATACCTACAGGGTGTCAACAGAAGCCGCAGGGGTGTTGCGTTTGGCCTCAAATAAAATGAAATTTTTATTCTGACGCGGATGATTGGGCTCGATATCCTAATTGGGCTTTCGGACATTAACCGTGCCTTTTTCGCGACCTTTCCTTCGAAGGAAATAGCGGTTACTTCAGAAATGTAGTAGGTGCGAATCCAATGCGATGCAACTCGCACGGTGGATATAAACGCAAAAAATTGCGTATTTATTGCTATTGGCGCTTAAATATGCAATATTTTGCACATGGCTGTCTCATCTCATCTGCGTAGCTTGGCTGACCGCGTTCGCAAGGAACGCGAGATCCAAAAGTTAACCCAGCGGGAGGTAGCCCGTCGGGCGCAAATGTCGCTGCGATCTTACCAAGACTTCGAGTCGACCGGAAACATAGCCCTCAAAAAGCTGGCGGCCGTACTTTATGTTCTAGGCCGGGAGAATGATTTGAGCGGGCTGGTTTCGGCACAGCCGAGCTACTCCTCGCTGGATGAGTTTGAGAAGAGCCGACCGGTGGGAGCCGGCAATCGGCCATGAAGAGAGTCACCGTTCGCTATCACGGGCAGGACGTGGGTGAGATCGGCACCAATGGCCGTGACACTCTCTTCTTTTACAGTGGAGCTTGGCTCCAGTCGGGTATCGAACTTTCCCCCCGCCTGATGCAATTGCGTCGAGAACCCTATCCAGGTAACGATCCCGACTTTTATCGATTGCCTCCACTTCTTGCCGATTCACTACCCGATCGCTATGCCCGGCAAGTGATGAAGGCCTGGTTTGAAAAACACCAGGGTGCGGGTTACGTACCAACACCCGTGGAGCAACTGGCCTATGTGGGCGAACGCGGACTGGGAGCACTGACCTATCATCCCAGTGTCGATGACTTCCCCAAGGCGCTTCTCCGTAACCTGGACCTGAGGCAACAGGAAAAATTGGCCCAGTCCCGGCTCGCGAAGCCCAGCGCCAAGTTCATTGAGCAAATGCGCCAGGGAGTTGGCTCCGTGGGCGGCCGCTATCCCAAGATTATCTGTGCCGAGAATCCGAAGACAGGTGAACTTTACGAAGACGATCCTCGCTTGGAAGGAAGCTTTCGGCGCTGGATCATCAAATTTTTCCAAGAGGAGACTCCTTATGGCTGCCAGACTGAATGGGCCTTTGCGCAAATGGCTCGTAAGTCGGGCATTGTCGTCCCAGAAACGCGACTTTTTCAGAGCATGGAAGGCCGTTCCCGGCGGATTCATTTCGGCATCGAACGTTTTGACTGGATCGGTGGCGAGCGGGTTCATGTTGCTTCCTTGGCCGCGCTGACCGGTCGACCTTCATCTGACACTTCATTTGATTACCGGGACTTCCTCTCCTTTACCCTCGAATTGACCCGAGATCTCCAGGAGGTCGCGGAAGTGTTTCGCCGGATGGTCTTCAACATCGCCGTGGGCAATGCGGACGATCATACCAAGAACCACGCCTACCGCTATCGGAACGGGCGCTGGACCTTGTCCCCAGCTTACGATGTCACCTTTTGCCCGGGAACTCCCGGAGCGCCAACCGTACGCGCCATGCCGGTTGGTGGGACGGGATTGGACATCACCCGGAATCAGGTTCTGGAACTGGGCGATGAAGCCAGCCTCAAGAAATCGAGCTGTCGCACGATCATTAACGAAGTGTGCCAGACTTTATCCAAGGCCGATACCTACTTGGAAGCCGCCAGAATTCCGAAGGCACAACGCAAGCGGTTACTCGATTATTTCATCGAGACGATCGGACACTTATCGTCCCTTAAATGACATAACTAGCCTTTCCTTGGATTGATTGGTCATCCTCGACCAAGCTTGGATCTTCGCCGCATCCACAGAACCTTTCATTCCTGGGAGCAGGCTAATATGTGAATTGCCAGTAACACGGAAATTGCCGTCGATGAGGGCCGTAAGCAGCAGTACAATCGGTCTGGTGAGTATGTTGTCCATAGTTCTTCTGCGTCTGTGGACTTATAAATCACCCTTTTCAAGCTAAGCGCCGCCACCGCACCGTAAGAAAAATTTCCAATAAGATGTGTCCGCATGCGCTATACTTCTTTTAGCACCTCCTGAACCCTGAACAGTTAAACATGAACCTGGCTCTTTCAAAACATATCCCCTTGGAAGGAAGCCGCTATAATCCGGAAGCGAATTCAGCAACCCCTTCGCGTCTATTTCGGCATGGCGACCGCTTGGTCTCACAAAACGAAAGAAAGCCATGCTTCACAATCATGCTTCCGCTGTTGCTGGCGGACACGAAGCTCCCGAACTGATCCGTATCCTCACCAGCCAACCCGATGGTCCGTTGCGAAACCAACTGCTCAAGACAATCCAGCAGGAGGAGACTATTCGGTCGTTATCATGGGACGTTATTGAGGAGGAGGTCGCCCTCTTGGCACGTGGCGCTCCTGCCTTCATCCGTCCACCAAAACCGGGAGAACGGTGTCCCCACACCGGCTTGAGTCGGACCGGCCTGATGGAGTTGATCACTCCGTGCTCTCGGAACGATCATCAACCGCCAGTGAAAGCTATCCTCAAACGCAGTCATCCACTCGCAAAGCGAGGCGTCTGGTATGTTCCTGCGCGGAACCTTTTCCGCTACCTTCTCATGCAAGGCGAATGCTCACGCGAGAATTTCCTGGCCATGCGTGAAGCGAGGAAAAAAGCGGACTAACAACTCGCCTTTGCTTGGGAAAAAATAGTGACGTTTCGTCTGCGTAAAAGGTACGCAGGCGGAACCTGCTTACGATTACAAAGCGAGAAACACGTCTGCGTCATTGCCAGGCATCGACGGTGGTTTTAGTAGTCTTTTAGCAATTTGGACCAAGCCCGAGGTCCAAAATCCCACTTAACCTGTTGTGACAGAGAGAAGGGGAGCGGGTGACGAGACTCGAATTCGTTACCGCTACCTCTGGTGGGATGGCTCCCACCCATACGGTGCCAACTAGCTGCCACCGATTCCGGGAAGTTCCGGTAAAATCATGTTCGTGGCACGCAGAGGGAATCCATATCGAGCACCGAAGGTATACAAGGCCCACAAGCCTCTGGCGGATGGTCGTGTCTTGACCCAGTGGGTTGTTGATATGCGCCTGCATGACGGCAAGCGTCGTCGTCTCTTTTTCGATTCTGAATCCGAGGCCAACATTGCGGCCAAAGTCGAGACAAACAAACTCGCCAATGAGGGGCTCCGCGCCTCTCAAATAGAACCAGGGCTACGAGAGGAAGCCATCAAGTGCAAAGACCTCCTAAACGGGCTTGGAGCGACCCTTGAGGATGCTGTCAGGTTCTTTCTGGCCAATCGTCCCACTACCGACATGAAAACGCTGGAGGATGCCATCGAACACTTTATTTCTAGCCGTAGAGCCAAGGTGAATCGTTCCCGCTCAGTGGCAACGTATAAAGGACATCTAAAGGCGTTCAAAGCTGAAAAATACGGACGCGTACAAATCCATGAAATTACGACGCAAAAGATCGAAATTTATTTTGAATCTCAGAAATTCGCTGCGAAAACGAGAAATAACCACCTCGGGACATTGAAAACGTTTTTCTTGTACTGCACCAAACGAGGGTGGTGTCCGCGAAATCCGGCTGAACCACTGGAAAAAGCGAAGATTCCTCGTAAGCGTCCCGTTGTCTTTACCCCTGCCGAGGCACGAGCCCTAATGACAGCCGCCTTCACGCACTATCTGGATACGCTGGCAATCATAGCCATCGGTCTGTTTTCCGGGGTGCGCTCCTGCGAATTGATGAAATTGGAAGTACACATGATCAAGGTTGTCCAACGAGTCATCGACATTCCGGCGGAGATCAGCAAAACCGGTCAGAGACGCCTAGTGCCGATATCCGACAACCTTGCGGCATGGCTGGCGCTGGCCCAGTTGCCTAAAGAGGGAAAGATCTTTGCACATGGGCAAAATGCTTTTTACAAAAATTATGTAGCGATACGTGCCGCAGCCGATGTGCAAAAGAAAGCCAACGGAATGAGGCATAGCTTTGCTACCTATCATCTTGCTCGTCACTCAAACGCAGGACTGACCTCGCGGGCCTGTGGCCACAGTATCGCTATTCTCGTACGAGACTATGATGCCGTGGCAACGCAAGAGGAAGGCGAAGCATATGCATCCATCTTCCCTGATGAGGAAAGTAAGGTCATCCAGATGGCAGCGGTCGCCTGACAAGAGGTGGGTTATGCCTGGTCAACGGGTAATAAGTCACGAAAGGTCAGGCAATGCAAAATAGGGCCAACAGAATTTAAAGCAGGCCTCATACTGAAGGCATGACCCAAATTGAACCAATGGTGCCCGAGGCCGAGCTTCGGAGCATTTATCCTGTCTCCAAACGCACCTTAATCAGATGGAATAAAAGAGGCTGTCCCTCCCGGCTTATTAATGGGCGGCGGCTTTACAAGCCGAGCGCGGTCGAGAAGTGGCTCCGGCAATTTGACCAAGGAAATTGGGTCGAGTAATTCGAACTTCAATTTGGCTATGGAAACTCACCTTCATCCTGTTACGGCTACCACGCTTGATTTACTCGCCGTAGTCGAGCGCCAGACCGGGCGAAGATTCCTTGGCGGCCATCATCGGCAGGAGCTGGTTACTGCATGGTTTGATGGCGAGAAACACTCTTGGTTCAGCAGTCGTCCTTTCCCTCAAGGCACGGACAGTCTCCCCCCATCTAGGCGGTTGGGGTCCGAACTGCCCGACAATGAATGCTTTCTCAGGTTCGATCTTGAACTGCCCTGCCACTCCGCGATACCTACGGACGCAGACATCAGCGCCGCCGTCGCACAGGCATTAAGTTTGGGGGCATTGGGTGCTGTCCACACCCCGCGAGGATTGCACGTCTATGTTTTAGCCAGCCGTCCGCTATCTTACACCAATGGTGAGGTGCGGCATTTCCTTCAGGCACTCTGGCCAAAGAATATGGCTCTTAAAGTCTGTTCGGCCTCATGGTCGCGAAATAATTGGTCGCGTTATGTGCCGGAATTGATTTTCTTCCGACCAACGGCCCGCATTGACGTTGACAGCATTTTCTTGGTGGCTCCCGTGCCTACGGAATCCCCTACTGCGGCGTCCAAATCGAATCGTCGGGAATTTAAAGCCACGCACTCTTCGGAGCCTGAAAAGCACGAGGAGTTTAGTCAGATAGTGGGTTCGCTTCTGCGGGCGCATAGTCGTGAAGAAATAATCCCGCGTTTGGTCCACCACTCGGTCGCAGAACTCGATGCGGCGATCATTCGTACTAAGATCGACCCCAACTACAAGATCAATGGTATCAATACAACCGGTCGGACGCATGCTTGGTTCAAGGGAAAAGCCAAGCAGCGTAAATATTGGAGTGAGGATCGTACGCAGGTTGGGTTGGTGGGACTTCACTCATCGTCACGTCAAATTCAATTGGATGGTAGTATAAGTGCGAATTTTGGCCATTCGGTACAGAAGTTTTGGAACCTATACGCCCGACGTTACCGCGCCGCTGACGATTACGACCGGATTCACCTCCGCCATGAGGCGATAGGTACAGCCCTCCTCTGGTTTGAGAATTCACCCAAGGCGGAGCCGTTTCGTCGGTGGTTCCAACAGCAGTTTCCCGGCAAAGACGAACGCGGCGCACCTCACTGGTGGATGGCCGCCCACGAAGACCTCGGGTTTCTTTTCGACGAGTATGGCCCTGCTGGTACTGGGCGGGGCCTCGTCGCCAAAAAGTGCAAGCGGCAGGTTCTTAAGGTGCTCGCGCTGTCATCGCGCAATACGCCTCAGATCGCTAAAGAGCTTCACTATTCAGAACGTCAGGTGCGTCGATGTCTACGGCAACTCGAATCGGAAGGCCTCGTTCACAGCGCTGGAGAGGATTGCCACAAGCTTTGGAATCTGACCAAAGCTGCTGACCAAGACGGGGCAAATGCAGAGGCTGAGACCCCTGACATACATGGGAATCCCGTTGAGGGTTACCATGCTAATTGTCTTCCCCGCGCAGGGCGCGATAAGGCTGCCGTGGGTGCGAAGATGGTCGAGCTACCCCGTAAGCGATCCCTGAAGGGTATGACTCAGGGCCAGAAAAATACTGAGAAGCGCCGGAGAACCTATGTGAATGAGGTTCGGGGTCTAAAAGCTCAGCTTCGTCCCGTTGATCTGACCCGATTGCTTACACTTCCGTTGCCGCACTTTGAGTTTTGGTCGGTGCGGATGGAAGATTTCCGCCAGGAATGGGGAGAGTACTGCCGTTGGCGTTGGGTCAAAACCAGTCCTAGCAGAAGGGTGCCAGAGTTTAACGAATGGCTCAGCACACAGCGAGAAAAGGTCTACACCACGTTGCCAAAACAGCGGTATAGCATGGGGACTTCCCAAGGAGAATTGTCGATAAAAAAGACGAAATTATCAAAGATCGTTTCAATACTTTGCGACGTACCTTTCTAGTAAAAAAAACAAACGAAAGTGAAAACAACTGATAAAATAAAACTCAGAACTGGAGAAATTCTATGACAAAAAAATCAAAAGCTCGAAGAGATTGCTGGATACAACTCAATAAATGCTGGGGCAATTTTGACGAGGACGGAGTCGAAATTCGTTACCTTTGGACTGCTGATGGGGGATATCTAGCGGACGCCTACGCCGTTTTTTCTGTTAGCACTGAAAATGGTCTATGGCTCGTTAGCCGCTGGGGACGCACTGACGAGTGCGATGCACCCATTAATTACTGCGTTTATGACGTCGATTCTGTCGATCCAGATTTACGTTCCGAAGCGCCTTCTTCATCTTACTGCACTTGCGAGGGGTTTCGGTTTCGTCCTCACTGCAATTGCCGTCATCTCGACATGGTTGAGCTTGCAAAAGCCTCGGGTGAGTTTTATATGGCCTAGACGGACGCTCCAGTAGTCGCAGGTTTTCATTTTGCCTTCTTTTCCTGACCTTCTCGGATTCTCGTTGTTGGGAGATAACCGGACGATATTTTTGCCGGACGGCAGTCCGTTCTTGCGGACGACATGACATGCTGGCATTAAAATTGGGGTGAAACAAAATACCAAGTCTTCGGTGGTAATAAACCGCCTTGACGAAGTGGGCTGCCTTCCACTTCCCGTTCAGGTTCATCAAAAAATCAACGACATTTTTAGCGCAGCGCTTCGCAAAGCCGAGGTTGAGCTGGCAGCGGAGATGTTTGATAAAAAAAGCGTTACACGCATTTTTCGTGAGGTGATGTGCCCCGCGACGCGGGGAGATGTACTGCCAGCCGAGGTCCCGCCACCGCTGCCGAATTCTGGTACGAGTGAAGGCGGTGGAGGTGCCGCATGACGCCTCGCGTCATTATGCCAAGGGTGTCGGGAAATGCGAAAGCATGTCCTGACCAAGGTGGTGTTTGCGACTCTGCGGAAGCAGGGTCGGCAAAACACCAATCTTGCCCCTCTGCTGCATTCCCTCGGCGGCGTCGCTCCACCATGGAGTGCCGCCTGCGTCTGCGCCTCCCTGCATCTCAAGCGCGAGACTGGATGGCCATGCCACCTACTCTACGCGCACATGTCTTTACTTCGGTGCTCAACGCGGCCACGACAGGGCTTGACCTTCAGCGGCTCGTGATCGCCGAACGGGAATTGCATCGCGTGGGAGTAAGTCTCAATCAAGCCCTCGCACGCGCCCACCGGCACCATAACGCTGTCGATGCTGATAGTATCAACGCCGCAGTGACGCTGATCGAATCACTACGTGGAGGGCAAGCATGAACACCCCGCCGTTGATTTGTAAGTTAATCAAAGCCGGTCAACAGGCTACCCTGCTCGTCCGCTACATTGTAAGCAAGGCGACGAAGCTGCTGGCTGACCTCGGCTACGGTGAAGTCGAGATAGAGCGCGACGACTGGCGCTGGGCCGGTGACCAACTCCGTGCTGATCATGCGGATTCTCGGGCCAGCGAAGTTCGGCATGTTGTTTTTTCGGGTTCACACCACCTTCCCGTTGAAGCGCAACAGGTGCTTCACCTCGCTGCACTCGATTGGCTTGCTACCTACGCGCCTGCTCGTCGTTGGATAATGGGATTTCAGCGGCACAATGGCGTCGAGCATCTCCATGTCGCTGTCGCCAACGTCGGTGAAGACGGCACGCCACTCGATCTTGACCCCTACAAGGTGCTCGACATGGCGGCGATGAAATTCACCACTCATGCGGTTTCCGCCAAGGGCCGTGGCGTCGGCCAGGGCACCGGAAAGGTTTACTCGAAGCCGCGTAAATCGAGCGCCCGCGATCTCGCCGAAGCCCTCGCACCCGATCTCAAGGCTGGCACGGTGCTTGATCGTTTGGTTCTAAGGCATCCGGGAGTGGGCGCTCCGCGCTACCGCAAGGATGGCTCTCTCATCAGTTTTGAGTTCGACGGTAAGCGCATCAGGTTGGCCACCGTCGATGGTTTTACTAAGCAGAAATCTCAATCGAAAGGAGGTGAAAAATATGATGGACGTATTACATCTTGCGGACAGAGACATGACCGCAATATTCGACGTAAGCGGCACCGGTTGGGCGTTGTGGGACAACAGCTACCCCGAATCCACTGACGGTCGCATGTATCCCCCGAGCCAAGAAAAGTGCCTTGGTATACTGGCCGAGGATGGACGGTATTTCGCTGTAAGGCTGGTCTATGGCGACAACCTCCATGCCCTAGCTGAACAAGCGATGAAAGACCCTCACATGCGGATCGCGCGTGAGTTCAGGGAGGCGCGTCAGCCCGGCCCTGATGACGGGTATGAGGGGCTGTTCGGCGCTGCCCCGGTAATAAAGCCGCCCAGCCAAGGGCGGACTCTCTAAGGATCAGAGGGATTTTCTTTAGCCTGCCGGGACTTCCTCCCGGTGGGCTATCGAAGATTTATAACTGTCGTCTTGATTCTTGGCCTGACATTAGACTCCTTACACTTCATCTAGGCTGGATAAAATGTCAGCTAGGGCGCTCAATTCCTTCTTCAATTTGAGCCGGTCAGCTTTCGCCCATTTTTCGAGAGGCGTTTTTTGAATTTTCGCGTGCCAGTAATGTGAAATGGCCTTGACGTGATTGGACAGGCCGCGAATGCCAGGGACTTTCTTCCCGGCTGATTCCGTCCTTTCCTCTGGGGCGGGCAGTATGCCGCAAGCGATGTAGGCCAGCCGCAAGGTGGTGATTTCGCCAGCATTTATCACATGTGAGAATTTCTCGGCTAAGCTCATGTAGCGATAGGCTGTCGCGGCGGAAATTTTCGTGCATTGCTCTGCCAGCCAAGTTCCGAAACCGCCATGTTTGATGCGCTCGTTAGCCGCAAGAAGTCGAAAGCCTGACTCCATCGCGCACTCGACCGCGTTGGCGGCAATCTCCCTGGCTTCACTGGCCTTGGTTACCGCCTGGAGGTGGTAGTCCTCAATCTCGCCCGCAAGCTTTGAAAGTGAATGATCTTGCAATGATTTCATTTTTTGTTCGGCTGAAACCGCCAGCGACACCAGCTCTACTACGAACGAAGTTCCGGTCGATCCCAACTTGTAAAACGCTTCCGGGATTCCTCGAAGTTGAAGGTCTTTGGGCCACTCGTCCCAGTTACCACCATGGCTGTCGCTCAAGTCGAGAGGTTGGCCGTTTTCAACCGGGCATTTGCCAAGCTGCTTCACAAAAAGCGCCGTGCCGGTTTTCGCGCAGTCATCGCGAATGGACCTGGCCCAACCGAGGTCGAATGGTTTCGCTGATGGGCCACTTTCACCACCTACGATGCACCAATCGATGCCCTCTAGGTTCAAGTTGATCGACTCCCAAAGTGGCTCGACGCTGACGCCTTTATATTTTGATCGAACCTTTTTCAACTTCTCGACCCGGTTCACCGTGCTGCGAGAAGTAACGCTTGTCATCGCCACTAGATTGTCGGGCCACTCGACGTTATGCCTGTGTAGTTGGTTTGAGAAATGGGCCATTTTTCCCGGCCTCTTCGTAAGCCATAACCAGACGTGCCGAGACCCCTTAATGCTTTGGGCGACATCGATGATCTCACGTTTTAGAAACGCAAAGTTATAATTATCCTCTGTGTCGGGTTCATGGTTCCTTTTTGGATCTTTGCTTAGCGCATCACCCATGTCAGAGACAAAAATCAAACGGGGTAGGCCATTAAGCCAGGTTTTATGAATCGGCGGTATTACCTTGCCAGATTTGGTTTTCCTGGACCTTCCTATTCTGGGCTTGCCCTTCAGATCAGTCGCCCTGGCTAGGTCGTGACACTTCGCCGCAAACTCAGTTACTGTTTCAAACGCGGGCGCGTAGCCTTTATTTCCTCCCCGCACCAAGTGCAGCCTCCCGGCATAACATTTAAAAGGTTCCTTATAAGCACCCGTGATTTTCGAAATTACGGATTTGGGATTGGCGGCGCTTTTAATCGAAGCCGGAAGGCCTGCGAAAATGATTTTGATGATAGCGTCCTGATGCTTCCAGAGTTCAGTTGCGGGGTAATCCTTCATGGCATCGGCCACGATCATTTTGAAACTCGAAGACGGAGATTCTGGAAATTGCGCCTGCAACTCCTTAACCACTCCGAGTTGCAACCCTTTGTTGGTGGGCCACAACTCACACCCGTCGCATCCCATTATCGGATTTACGGTGGAATCGCACCACTGAATCGGGGTCGTGTGGGCCATAGCGCGAAAGTCTAAGAAGCCTGCTCGACAATGTCACCATCACGATTACATGAGCCTCCTCCTGTCAACGGCTGTCCCATTACTTTTGATCTTGAGTTTAGCCCCAATAGGTTTTTTCGCCGGGACTTCTCTCTCCTTCGATCCAGATGTCCGACAAATCCAAAAAGAAGTGCTCGTAATCCGGCTCTCCGGGCTTTCCTGGAATCAAAAATGGACCGCTGAGTCGATAATTGCCAAACTCCTTCCTCGCGGCAGCTTGACCAATAATGCAACGATTACCTTCACCAGCTTTACTGATTCGGGCGGCGTAATTGATTGGGCCGCCTACGAGAAGGCGGTGTTCATTTAACAGCCTGCTTTCGATTGTGGACACGTCCATTCTTCCAAACTCGACGGCAATTTTTATTGATGGGCCACCGGGAGAAAATGCCCAGTCATCTGGAAAACGGGATTGCCCAAGTGAAATATATTCGCACATCCGATCCGTATCTTTCGCAATGCCAAAACATGCCTTCGCCGCGCTCTCACCGTCTGGAAGAATCCCAAGAATAGCATCTCCCATAAAACCGACCACTTCGCCACCTTCGATTTCTATTTCTCCAATTGCACCTGCCAAAGCATCTCGTGTGAATTGAGCAATTGAGTCGTTTACCGTTTCGGCAGAGCTCACCATACCACTGAAGCCATTCAAATCCACGATCATCGCAAAAGCCTCAATTTGTCCTATTTTCGGAAGAAGCATTCCAGGCTTGATGGGTCTCTTTTTCATGGAAGTTTTTCGCTCTTTCCCACGATCACTTGAAACTGTTCGTTTGTTACAGACATTACGGCGAGCCGTGGTTGGTGGATGAGAGCTAGACTCATCAATCGCACGTCCGTCTTGATTTTATCCAGCGGCACTGGTTGCGCAAAAGTTTTTACTGGGATGAAATCACAGGTCAGCCACTTTGGATCGGCACTCGTCGGATCAGGGTAAGCTTCGCGGGCGACTTGCATGACGCCGACGACAGCCAATTCCTTCTGGCTATGGTAAAAGAGAACTGTATCGCCACACAGCATTTCCGAGAGGTGTTTTCGAGCTGCGGGACTGCGAACACCGCGCAAGGTGAATATCCCTCGCCTCACAATGTCCGTCCAAGAGGTGCGGAACGGAGCAAATTTAACCAACCAATGGCCAGAATTCGAGCTTGCGTTCATAACCGTTTCCGACGACATTCCAGTAACTCAATTACCATGCGTGATAGGAGCTCGGGCTCCGCTTAGGCGGGGCCCGCACTATTTTCGGCGGCGTTCATAGCGACTCTCTAGGTCGCGCCTCTTACCCTCAAAGCTCGAAATGAAAGCAGTGATAAGCATAAAAATGTCACCTCTTT